>Ga0172370_10000473_pt1 | contig 63076 bp, 75 predicted proteins | sample LakKiv5m_FD_114538 | JGI IMG/M metagenome (GOLD analysis project Ga0172370, IMG submission 114538) | Freshwater microbial communities from Kabuno Bay, South-Kivu, Congo - kab_022012_11.5m | ecosystem: Environmental > Aquatic > Freshwater > Lake | place: Democratic Republic of the Congo... | reverse complement strand
GCGCTCCTGCGCGAGCGCGCGGCGCTATTGTCCATCCAGCGCTACACTGTGCTTGCCTCCTGTGCGCTTCTGGTGCCAACCATATTGGGAACTGTTGTTTTCCTTGCGCCCACGCTGTCTGGCGCGTCCGTGGCTGGCGTTGGAGCGCAGGCAGATGCCACCTTTCTTTCCCAGCTCGCACTTGCATGCCAAGTCTACCTGGTGCTAAATGCCGCGCTGTCAGCCTTGCTTCTTGCGCTTTCAGAGTCAACTCCAGCGCGCGCAGCGCTTTACTTTGCCATCTGCGCACCTCTTTCGCTCATTTTCTTCTCAGTCGCAAGCTCAAGCGCGCTTGCGCTGGGGTAACAGCGTTTCCACTGGCACCCCACTGGGAAAGCGTTTATATGTTCAGAAACGTGCAAAAGCAAGCATGCAAACCGAAAGCCCCAAAGCCTTTTATCCATTTGTGGATAATATTATTCACTTTTGGATAAGTGATTATATGGAAGCCATGGAGCTTGTGAAAAACAGGGGCGCACGGCAGATGCTTGAAACATTGATGAAATTCCCGAGCAGGCAATTCACAATAAACGAGCTTGCGCGCGAGTCAGCGGTGCCTTTTGCATCGGCCTGGCGGCTGGTGCGCCTGTGGGAGCCCGCAGGCATTATAGAAACCGGCAGGGTGGGGCGCAGCGTTACTGTGAAGCTGCGCAAATCCGAATATCTTGATGCTGTGTCATCCCTTCTGAAGATAAGCGTGAGCCCGCAGGCATTCACTGCTGATGCTGTTGCAAACCTGCTTGCAAGGGAGAAAGGCGTGAAGGAAGCATACCTGTTTGGCAGCGTGGCAAGTGGGAAGGAAACACCTGCCAGCGACATAGACATTGCACTGTTGGCGCATAAGGGCTTCAATGCAAATGGGCTGGTTTTTAGCATTTATGAAAAATACGGCACAAAAATCGTGCCGCTTGCCTTTTCCAGCAAAAAGGAGCTTGATGCGTTCATGGAGGGCAAGGAATCAAGGCGGTTGAAATGAGCGACACATTTGAGAGGGCTTATGCCGAGGCTGAAGGCTGGCTTGCATCTGCAAGGCATGGCTTGATTGAAGCGGAAGATGAAGAAGCGCGCGCCAATGTCTGCTGCGCGCAGGCAATCCATGCAATAATCCGTGCCAATGATGCCCTTTCTCTGAAATTCCTCAGCCACAAGCCAACGCGCCACGACGATGCGGCAGCAGTGTTCGCAAAGATTGCAAAGGAGGGCAAGCTCCCAGAAGGCGCGGAGCGACGCATGGACCTGGTGGCAGACGCAATGAGGGACAAAAGCGCAGCAGACTATGGGAAAGGCTCGTTCTCATTTGGGCGCGCGCAGGAATACGCCGAGAAAACGGAGGAATTCCTTGCAATGGTGAAAAGCGCGCTGAATTTGTAAAGTTGCAGAAACCAATAAAAAATTCGCCCCCCCCCCGCAATAGGCATGCGGTTATTTCGCGCGCAGGGCGCAACTGAATATCTTGTTCTTCTTGCAGTCGTGCTCATCGTCGCGCTTGTTTCGGTTGCGCTGCTTGGCTTCTTTCCGGGAATGGCATCTGATGCGCAGATAACACAGTCGCAGATTTACTAGAGAAGCGCGTCGCCGATTGCGATAGTGGAGTGGGCGGCAAGGTCGTACGATTCGGTAAGCCTGGGATACCCCACATATACCAAGCCATACTTGCGTTTGAGAAACACCGGCAGCTATCCGATAAGGATAACCAAGCTGCTTGGAACCAATAACCAGTCAATAAGCACGTTTGAGTCTTCGACGTACAACATAAGTGATTACTATTATATGGCGCCTGGCGAGGAAAAATACTTTGGAGCTACCCAGTGGTATTCCCTTCCAGCGTCAAGGAACATAATTTTCAGCCTGGGCCCGACCGGTTCGAGTCAACATCTATTGTATGCCGCGTCACAGGTATGCACTAACTCTTCCCAACCAGGCACTTTGATTATGAAAGAATTCGGCTTCGAGTACATTGCATATATCGAGGGCCAGCAAATCACCAAGCGGCAAGTCGGCGCCAAGCCGCTTGTGATAAAGTGCACTAGCTAGTTAAGGGAAAAAACTGCAAAAGAAGAAAAGAAACAAAAAAGAAAAAACTAATAGTCGCCGCCCATGCCGCCAGGCATTCCGCCTGGGCCGCCCGGGGGCATGCCGCCTGACTTGCCCTTGGAGGCAATCATGTCGTCTATGCGCAGCAGCATCTTCGCCGCTTCGTAGGCTGACGCGATTGCCTGGGTCTTGACCTTCAGGGGCTCATACACGCCAAGGCCCTTCATGTCAGCAGTGTTGCCTGCGTAGACATCCACGCCGAAGTGTGTGCCGTCCTCCTTCTTGTGCTTGGAGCGCAAGCCAACAAGCGCGTCTATCGCGTCCATGCCTGCGTTCTCGGCAAGCGTGCGGGGTACGGTTTCAAGCGCCTCTGCAAAAGCCTGGATGGCAAGCTGTTCCCTGCCGCCGATTTCGGTTGCGTACTTGCCAAGCTGGATGGAAAGCTCAAGCTCAGTGGAGCCGCCGCCTGTCACATACCTGCCGTCCTCGATGGCAGATGAGACTGCACCGATTGCATCCACTAAAGCGCGCTCGCCTTCCGAGACCACGTGCTCGGTCGAGGCGCGGATGAAAATCGTCACTGACTTCGCATCCTTGCAGTTCTCGACAAACACCATCTTCTCGCCGGAGATGGAGCGCTCGTTCACGTCGCCAGCTGCGCCGAGGTCCTTTGCAGACAGGTCGTCAAGCGTGGTTGCCACCTTGGCGCCGGTTGCGCGCTGCAGCTTCTCCATGTCAGACTTCTTCACGCGGCGCACCGCGGAGATGCCCTTCTTGTTGAGGTAGTGCTGCGCCACGTCGTCAATGCCCTTCTGGCAGAAAACGACGTTCGCGCCGGATGCCGAGATTTTCTCAACCATGTCCTTTAGCATCTTTTCCTCCTGTGCGAGGAATGCCTGCATCTGGTCAGGGGAGGTAATCTCTATCTTGGCGTCGATTTCAGTCTTCTCGATTTCAAGCGCGCAGTCAATGAGCGCAATCTTTGCGTTCTTGACGTTCTTGGGCATGCTCTGGTGCACAATTTCCTTGTCCACAAGCACGCCTGAGATGAGCGCGGTGTCGTTGATGTCGCCGCCCGACTTCTTCTCAATCTTGATAAGCTCGTCGTCCACAACATATGTGTCGTTGCGCTTGTCCACCACCTGGGTGACTGCCTGCACCACGAGCTTTGCAAGCCTGTCCTTGGATGCGCCCACGCCGATGGACTTGGAGCCCATGGCAATGGATGCGATTTTCTCAAGCGTTGCAGTGTCCTTGATGTCCACCTTGGTGGCAAGCTTGCCGAGGATTTCATTCGATTTCTTTGCAGCCAGATCATAGCCTTTCACAATCGTGGAGGCGTGGATGTCCTGGTCCAATAAATCTCCTGCTTTCTTGAGGAGCATGCCGGAGAGCATGACTGCGGTGGTGGTGCCATCGCCCACTTCCTTGTCTTGCGTCTTTGCAATCTCCACCATTATCTTTGCCGCCGGGTGCTCGACATTCATCTCCTCGAGAATGGTTGCGCCGTCGTTTGTTATCACGATGTCGCCAAGCTCGGAGACCAGCATCTTGTCCATCCCCTTGGGCCCAAGCGTGGTGCGCACGATGTTCGCAACCGCGTATGCGACTGCGATGTTGGTGCGCTGCGCGTCCCTACCCAATATGCGGTTGCTGCCCTCAGGCATAACCATGACCTGTTGTCCGTCCATCTTTGCCATTAAAACCACCTCAATAAGCGCTATTGCCCCGAGAAAAATTGGGGGCGGAATGCAAACAGAAAAATGAATGGGCGCTTCCCGCGCCCCTGTTGGAAAACCTTAAACTTTTTCTATCTTGCCGCTCCTTCCAGCGGAGATTCTGAGCTGTCCCTTGTATTCTGAGACCCAGCCGTCGGTTATCTTGAGCTTGTCGCCCTGGACAAACTTGTCAGTGTCGTCGTTCCAAAGCGAAAGCACTATCTCGCCAGAGTCGTCCTTGAGGTTGGCAGATGCCACGCGCAGCCTCTTGCCGAATTTGCCCATGACTTCGCGGGGCTCTTCCATGCTCACGATTTCAGCCTCGATGCTGGCGTTGCCGGTCCCGGCCTTGAGTTCGCTTATCTTCATACAATCATCTCCAAGTCGCGCATATACATTACGTGATATTGTGCTTGAATTGTAAATTGCGCGTCGCAATTTGCAATAGCAGACAAAATCCTTGCGGATTTTGTCATTGTATAAGGCGCGAAGGAGGGTTGAATTCAAAGGGTTATTAAATGCTTTCGCCGCTCCGAACGCGCGCGTGCGCGCGCGCGAGGGCCAGGCTAGGAGGAGGGTGTGGGGACAAAGCCTTCCGAAGAGGCTTTGCCTGCATTCGGATGGCGTCTGAGCGCCGTACGAATATAATAAAAAGGCTCACAAATGAAATTCTCGCATGAAAATCACGATTGACTGGCGCAGGGGCGCGAGGGAGAATGCCGAGGCGCACTATTCGCGCTCAAAGGAGCTTGCCAAGAAAGCTGAGGGCGCGAAAAAGGCTATTGAGGAGACCAAGAAGGAGATAGCAGCAGCTGGGAAGGAAAAGGAGCGCGCAGACATGGAAGCTTCTGCAGCGCCAGCCATGAAAAGGAAGAAGGAATGGTTCGAGAAATACCGCTGGTTTTACACCTCGGGCGGAAAACTGGTGGTCGCAGGCAGGGATGCCAAGCAGAACGACTTGCTGGTTGCCAAAGTGATGGCTGATGATGACTTGTTCTTCCATGCAGACATACAAGGCGCGCCAGCCACGATTTTGCAGGGCGGCAGCATTGCAAGCGCACAGGAGAAGAAAGAAGCTGCGCAGTTTGCGGCATCGTATTCCTCTGCCTGGAAGACAGGCGCTGCAGGCGTGGATGCCTATGCTGTTGGAAAAAGCCAGCTGGGAAAGCACGCGCAGGGCGGATTTGTCGGTGCGGGCGGATTTGCCATTGCAGGCGAGCGCGAATGGTTCAGGAGCACTGCACTAGGGCTTTCAGTTGGCTTCAAAGAGGGTGTGGCAGTGGCGCTGCCGCTTGTGCACCCCGATGCTGTGAAGATGCAATACAGCATTTTCCCCGGCGCAAAGGAGAAGGGAGCGGCCGCAAAAGAGCTGGCAAAGGCGATTGGCGCAAATGCAGACGAGCTTCTCCTTCTGCTCCCATCAGGAAAGTTCTTGATTAAGAGGCGCGTGTGATGGCTGGCTTTGAGAAAATCGCCTTGCACACCTTCATGCTTCGCACTGAGGAAAGGACATGCAGCACTGTTTATCTTGTTGAGGAGAAGGGCAAAAGGCTTTTGATAGACTCTGGAGATGGGAAAGTGAAGATTGATTTTGAGCCCGACATTTGCATTCTCACGCATGGGCATTTTGACCACACAAAAGGCGTGAAGCCTGAATGGAGGGAAGTGCTTCTGCACCCTGCGGAGTTCTCTTTTCCAGGCCCATACATAGAAATTCCGAAAAATGCCGGGAAAAATCCCATGGCGCTACTTCCTTTTGGCTCGCATTTGCTGGAATTCTTCCACACGCCAGGGCACACTGATGGCAGCATCTGCATCCTGGACAAGAAAACAGGAGTGCTTTTCTCAGGCGACACAAAATTCGCAGATGGCATTTACGGAAGGACTGACATCGGTGGAAGCGATGATGAGATGAAGAAAAGCCTGGCGCTGATTGACAAACTCCCTTACAAACTTTTGTGTCCCGGACACGGGGAACTTGAGGAGAAAAAATGAAGCACGAGGAACTCCTTGCAAAATACGCGCGGCAGCGGCGCGACATTGAGGCGCGCCTCGCGCACTTTGAATCGGTGGGCAAAAAGGGGGGCCGTGCGCTGTTTGAGGAGCTTTGCTTTTGCCTCCTTACCCCGCAGAGCAAGGCACGCTCTTGCGATTCTGCCATTTTGGAGCTGAAAGAAAAGAAGCTGCTTTTTTCAGGCGATGCTGCCGCGATTGCGCGCGTGCTTTCCAAAAAAACGCGCTTCCACAACAACAAGGCGAAATATTTGGTGGAGGCGCGCAGCACGTTTGAAGTTGATGGTTTTGCTGCTCTGCAGCACCATACTTTTTCCGGCACCGAAAGGCACGCGCGCGAGTATTTCCTGGAAAATGTCAAGGGGCTGGGCTTGAAGGAAGCCAGCCATTACCTGAGAAACATCGGGCGCGGGCAAACGCTTGCCATACTTGACAGGCACATACTGAAGAATCTAGCGAAAGAAGGCGCAATAAAGCGCGTGCCGGCCAGCCTTACCGCTAAGCGCTACCTAGAAATAGAGAAGAAAATGGAAAAATTCTGCAGAAAAACAGGCGTGCCATTGGCGCGCCTGGACCTGCTTTTCTGGGCAGAGGAAACCGGGGAAATTTTCAAGTAAGCTCAGAACTTCAGCGTCTGCGGCTGCCCCTTGACCGGCATTTTTGCCGTGGATGCGTTGTTGCGTATCTTTGACGGGGCAGGGAGGCTGCGCTTGAAGCTGTCGCGGATTTCCTGTGCGCCCACCTTCTTTGCGCTGTCAAGCTTTGCGTTGAGCTGGCTTTCCTTGATAGTGACTGCCTTGTCTGCCTTGGGCACAGGATCCTTGCTGTGGTCCTGCGATTAGTATGTAACGCCCTTTATGGTTGCCACAGTTATTGCAATTGCGATTGCCGGAACGAAAAAGTATTTCTCCATCTTGTCCAAAGCCATTTTATGCACCCCTCGTTTGCTAATCTGTGGCGAACTATTTAAAAATGTGAGCAGGGCGCGGGAGAGTAGGTTTTTAACAATTGTTAACAAAATGGGGGAATATGCTTCCCTGCTCAGAAGTCCACTGGAAAATACTCCCTTCAGTCTGCAGCCAGCTTGCGCTTTGCATGGAAAATGAGGAGGTGCCGCGCGCTGCGATTGCAGCCGCGCTTGGCACCAGCGAGGCGGCTGTTTCGCAGTACATATCCGGCAAGCGCGGCGCGGGAAAGCTGCCTATGCATGCTGTGAAAGAGTGCAAGGCGCTTGCAAAGAAGTTTGCCGCCGGGAAAGTGAAGACGGATGAAATGGATGTGAGCATCTCGATGATAGTGGTGATTGCAAAGGGGAGCACACTTGGGAAGAACGACCCGTGCGCAATTTGCATGACTGCCGGCAAGAGGAAGAAGAGGTAGATTTTGATGGCACTTTTGTCGCTTAAGGACCTGCGCATAAGCGCGGGCGAAAAGGAAATCGTGCAGGGCATTTCGCTTGATGTCGGCGAGAGCGAGGTGCACATGATCATGGGGCAGAACGGCTCAGGCAAGTCTACGCTGCTTTCCGCGCTTGCAGGCAATCCCAAGTATGCAGTGAAAGGAACCGCGCTGTTTGAAGGAAAGGAACTGCTTGCCCTCAAGGCGCATGAGCGCGCGAGGCGAGGCATGTTCCTTGCCTTCCAGTCGCCGCTTGAGGTGCCAGGCGTTTCCCTGCCAAGCTTCCTGCGGCGCGCATATGCCGCGCGCTTTGGGGACGAGATGCCTGCGATGGAGTTTGACAAGATACTCTCTGCAAAGGCAGAGGCGATGGGATTGACGCGCTCGTTTTTCTCGCGGGGCATAAACGACGGGATGTCAGGCGGGGAGAGGAAGATGAGCGAGATACTGCAGCTCTCCGTGCTGGAGCCGAGGCTTGCCATGCTTGATGAGCCTGACTCGGGCCTGGATGTAGACGCACTGGAGCGCGTGGGCGCGGCAATCGGCAAGATCAGGAAAAACGGCATGTCCATGGTGATTGTCACCCACTACGCGCGAGTGCTGCGCAGCATCAAGGCAGACAAGGTGCATGTCATGCACCTGGGCAAAATTGTGGCGTCTGGCGACGAGAGGCTTGCGCACAAGATTGAGGAGAAGGGCTATAGTTGGGTGCTTCAGTGAAAGAAATGGAACGCAAGATAAGCGAGCTTTACGGCAGGGATGCAAAAGTGTCAGCAGAGCCGCGCGGCAAGGCGCTTAATGTCGGCTACAAGATAGGCAAGAAAGGGCTGACTGAGGAGCTGGTGCGCGAGATTTCAGAGGTGAAAGGGGAGCCGGAATGGATGCTGAAAAAGAGGTGTGAGTCTTTTGCAATTTTCAAATCAAAGCCCATGCCGGCTTGGGGGCCTGATTTATCAAAGCTGGATTTGGATGCTCTCACTGCTTTTGTGCGCCCCAAAGGCAAGGATGCGAAGCCTACTAGCTGGAAGGAGGTGCCGCCCGACATTCGGAAGACTTTTGACGCGCTTGGCATTCCAGAAGCAGAGCGCAAGTTCCTGTCAGGCGCGTCCGCGCAGTACGATTCCGAGGTGCTGTACAAAAGCCTTCGAAAGAACATATCCGAGCTTGGCGTGATTTTCACAGACATGGACTCTGCTGTGAAAGAGTATCCTGAGCTTGTGAAAAGGTATTTCATGACGCGCTGCGTCCTGTCCAAGGACAACAAATTCTCCGCGCTTCATGGCGCATTCTGGTCTGGCGGCAGCTTTGTCTATGTGCCGCAAGGCGTGAAGGTGCCGCAGCCTTTGCAGATTTACTTCATGATGAACTACCCTGGCTTCGGGCAGATGGAGCACACGCTCATTGTCGCGGAGCAGGAGGCGTCGGTGCAGTATATTGAGGGGTGCTCTGCCCCCCATTACACGCGCGATTCGCTGCATTCCGCCGTGGTGGAGATATTCGCAGGCAAAGGCAGCCGCGTGCGCTACACCTCGATACAGAACTGGAGCAAGAACGTCTACAACCTGAATACCAAGAGGGCGATTGTTTCCGAGGATGCGATAATGGAGTGGGTGGGCGGCACGCTGGGCTCGGGCACCACCATGCTTTATCCTTGCAGCATGCTGGTTGGCAAAGGCGCGCGCGCAGAGCACCTGACCATTTCACTTGCTGGCGAGGGACAGGTAAAGGACACGGGCGCAAAGGTGCTGCACATGGCTCCAAACACCTCTTCGCGAGTGGTTTCCAAAAGCATCTGCAGGGGCGGGGGATTGGTGCGCTACAGGGGGCTTCTCCATGTCGGGAAGGGATGCACTGGCGTTAAGGCAAACGTGCGCTGCGACAGCATAATTGCAGACAGGAAGTCGGTTGCCGAGACTGTTCCGGTCATCGATGTGCGCTCATCAGATGCAACCATACAGCACGAGACGGCAGTGGGCAGGATTTCGGACGACCAGCTATTCTACCTGATGAGCCGCGGAATTGATGAGAACGAGGCGGTGTCGCTCATTGTACGAGGCTTCATCGAGCCCATTGTAAAAGAGCTTCCGCTTGAGTATGCGGTCGAGATGAACAGGCTGGTGGAAATGGAGATGGAAGGTTCGATTGGATGAAAAATTTCAGGAGAAATTTTTCAGATGTGAAGCGAGCTGATGCGAGTTCCACACTGGTGATGAAGGCGAAAGAAATAAGCATTGCGAGGGGAAGTGAGAAAGCCCTCATGCTCAAAACCACCAGCTCTGCTGCCTATTCCATTTCGCTCTCTGATGGCGCAAAGGCAGAGATTGTGATTGTCAATGATGCGCCCGCGAATGAAGATGTGGAAATGAAAGTTGAGGCAAAAATCGGCAAAAATGCCTCGTTGAGGCTCATTGGCTGCCAGCTTGGCGGAAAGGAAACGAAAAACGAGGTGAGAATCTCGCAGAAGGCGGGAAGCAGGTGCGAGCACTTTGAGGTTGCCTTGCTTTCAGGCAGCCAGCATCTGATTGCGAGGACCAATCATCTGCACTGCGAGCCGAAAAGCTTTTCGCGCTCCTCGTTCCGCTATGCCGCAGCCGGAAGCGCGAGGGTGGATGTGCAGGGAAATGTGGAGATTGCGCAAAAGGCAGCAGGAGCCGACGCGCATTTCGTGGCAAAGAGCCTGCTTCTTTCACGGGAGGCAGTTGTGAAAGTGGTGCCCATGCTCTCAGTGAAGACCGGGGAGGTTGCAGCGGGGCATGGCGCGGCAATGGCGCCTGTTTCGGCAGATGAATTGTTCTACCTTGAGTCGCGCGGAATCGATGGGAAGGAAGGAAAGCGAATGATATTGGCTGGCTTCCTGATGGAGGTTGAAGCAAAGCAGATGGAGAAGGTGAGGGAGCTAGTGGAAAAGAAAATTGGTGGGCTAGATGGATTTTGAATGGTGAAAATGATGGGCTTTGACATTGAAAAAATCAGGGAAGATTTCCCGATCCTTGCACGCAGGGTGAATAGCAAGCCATTGGCTTACCTGGACAATGCCGCAACCACGCAAAAGCCCGTTGCAGTGCTTGATGCCATGCGCGAATACTATGAGAACAGCAATGCAAATGCGCACCGTGGCGGCAATGTCCTTGCAGAGGAAGCCACCGAGATTTATGAGAATGCAAGGAAGAGGGTGGCGCGTTTCATTGGCGCGGCGCCTTCCGAAATTGTTTTCACCAGGAATGCCACCGAGGCGCTGAACCTGTCCGCGCGCATGTGCGTTGAACAGCTGGGTGCGAAGCGCATTCTTCTCACTGAAATGGAACACCATTCGAACATTGTCAATTGGCAGCTTGCAGCAAAGGGAAAGGCAAGCATTGATCATTTGAAAATGAAGAATGCGAGCGCAATTCGCAAGGAAGATGTTGTCGGGTTGAACGCCAACTCTGTTTTCTCCTTCACGCACGCATCCAATGTGCTAGGCACACTGAATGACGCTGCGCAGCTTTGCAATCTGGCGCGGAAAGCTGGCGCGCACACGGTTGTGGACGGCGCACAGTCCGTGCCGCACCTGAAGGTGGATGTGCATTCCATGGGCTGCGACTTTTTCGCATTTTCCGCGCACAAGATGCTGGGGCCCACAGGCATTGGCGTGCTTTACATCAGGAAAGAAATTGCAGGCCATCTGGAACCTATATTTGGCGGCGGGGGCGCAATTGAAAGCGTGCAGCTTTCAGGCACCACTTTTGCAGCCGCGCCGCAAAAGTTCGAGCCTGGCACGCAGGATGTGGCAAGCGCAGTTGGATTGGCAGCTGCCATTGATTATCTTGAAAAAATCGGCATGAATGCCATTGAGAAGCATGTTGCGGCGCTCCATGGCGCGTGCATGGATGGCCTGAAGGAAGAGGGCGGCGTGGAAATCTACGGAAATGGCGCCAAGACAGGGATAGTTTCTTTCAACGTTGGAAATCTTCACGCGCATGATGTGGGGCAGTTTGCCTCTGATGGCGGCGTGATGCTGCGCGCTGGGCACCACTGCTGCCAGCCCCTCATGAAATCGCTTTGCGTGCCTGCAACTGTGCGCGCGAGCTTTTACATTTACAATACCAAAGGGGAAGTTGAAAGGCTGCTGGCAGCGGTGAAACGGGCAAAAAAGGTGCTTGCATGAACGAGGACATGTACCGCGAAAACATACTGGACCATTACAAAAAGCCCCACCACCAAGGAAAGCTGAGGGGCGCCAGCTGCAGCGGCCATGCCACCAACCCTTTTTGCGGGGATGACATCACATTTTACCTGAAGATGGACGGAAATAATGTGGAGGAAGCGTGGTTTGACGGGCATGCCTGCGCAATCTGCACTGCGTCAGCCTCCATGCTGACTGACGAGGTAAAAGGCAAGGCAGCGGCAAAGGCGCGCGCAATAGGGAAGGAGCGCGTGCTTGCACTTCTTGGAGTCTCGCCAGGGCCCACGCGCCTGAAGTGCGCGCTTTTGCCCCTCAAGGCATTCAAGCTGGCGCTTTATTCGCATTTGGGGAAGAAGATGGGTGGGAAGGAAGAGCAGGAAATTGGAGAAGCTGATGAAGGCGGTGCAGAAGAAGCCGAGAAAGGTTCGGCGAATGGGAAGGTGAACAAATGATTCGTTTCGGCCCCGCAGGAATTCCGATTGGCACACCTGAAGAAGGCACTGCCGCAGGCATAAAGTACACGCACGATATTGGGCTTGGCGCAATGGAAGTGGAATTCGTCCATGGCGTGAATATGAAGGAAGAGAAAGCGAGGCAGGCAGGGAAAGTGGCGCGCAAGAATGATGTTCTCCTGTCATGCCACGCCCCATACTACATCAACTGCTGCGCAAAGGAGGAGCTCAAAGTCGCGGGAAGCGTGCGCTATATTGTTTCCACTGCGCAGGCCGCGTTTTGGCTTGGCGCCACGCCAATTGTGCTGCACCCGGGGCATTATATGGGGCGGCAGCCATCAGAATGCAGGAAGCAGGTAATTTCCACTTTCCAGAAGTGCCTGGACGAGATGGAAAAGCGAAAAATAACAGGCGTGCAGCTGGGCGCGGAGCTTACTGGCAAGAAAAGCGCGTATGGCTCGCTTGATGAGGTTATTGACCTAGCGCAGGAATTTGGCAGCAAGCAGGTGGTGCCAGTTATAGATTTCGCGCATTATCATGCGCGCGAGGCCCGCTTGAAGACCGAGGAGGACTATGCGCGCATTTTGGATAAGGTGGAAAAACGGCTCGGCCCATCTGCCGCCAAGGGATTCCACTGCCACTTCTCAGGCATAGAAATCATCGAGGCAGGCGAAAAGAACCATCTTCCCATCTCCTCGCTTTCGCCGCCGTTTGAGCCCCTTGCGGCAGCGTGGGTGGAAAATGGATGGGAGGGAAAGGCGATTTGCGAGTCGCCCCTCATTGAAAAGGACGCGCTTGCCATGCAAAAAGCCTATGAAAAGCTGCAGAAGTAGGCACGGCGCGCCTCTAGGGTCTCACTTTTTTAAGCTTTCGGAGCAATAACGAGATGGAAAATCCGCCCCTAGGATACGGGCTCGAATTCGCGTGCTTGGGGCGGTTGGCAAAGATAAAGGTGGATTTATGTACTACGTTCTTTCGTGCAAAGACAGGGTGAGGCTCCCGGCGCAATTTTTCTCCATGAAATTGGAGGATGCGCTGACGCAGATACTGCGCGAGAAGTATGAGAGGCGCGTGAGCAAGGATGCCGGCGTCTCACTTGCCGTCTGGAATGTCAAGCCTGAAGGCGATGGGCTAGTAATCCCGGGCGACAACGCGGCTTATTACGACGTGGAATTTGACACGCTTACTTACTTGCCGCAGGTGAACGAGATAATCGAGAGCGAGGTCTCGGAAGTTGTGGAATTCGGCGCATTCATCACGCTTGGCCCAATGGAGGCGCTTGTCCACCTGTCGCAGATTGCAAATGACTTTTTGACCTACAACAAGAAGACGCAGACGTTCGTGGGGCGCGAGAGCAAGAAATTCCTGAAGAAGGGCGACCACGTGTTTGCCAAGATTTCAACAGTCAGCATGAAGAACAACATCCCTGAGACCAAGATAGGCCTGACAATGAGGCCGGACGGCTTGGGCAAGGAAGAGTGGATCGGCACCAAGAAGGCAGCTGAGCCTGAGGCGGGCGAGAAGAAGGAGAGCAAGAAAAAGAAGAAGGAAGAGTGATTTTCATGAAAGCTTGCAAGAATTGCCGGTTGATTGTCAACGAGGAGAAACAGTGCCCAGCATGCCAATCGCAGGAGCTGACCGAGAAGTTCTCGGGCCAGCTTGTTGTTATGGACCCTGAAAAATCCGAGATTGGCAAGAAATTGGAGATTAAGGCGCCTGGCAGGTATGCAATCAAGATTCGTGAAAAGTAGGAAAGACGGTGATATTCATGGCGAACACAAGAGGAAGGGAAAGGCTCGGAACTTGCGATGCGTGCGGAAGGTCGATGCCCCGCGACAAGATGATCACATACAACACGATGAACGTCTACTCCACAGACCTCAAGACTGCGGACGACGTGAAGTCGACCACGCACATCGAGAAGCACTACTGCATCTCGTGCGCGAAGTCCAAGAGGATTTTCGAGAAGCTGAAAAACCGCGCAATCCGCGCGGCAGGCAGGGAACCCCGCGCTGAGCGCAGGCCTTCCTCAGACAGCTGGAACTCCGGCAGGCGCTGGTAAGCGCGCGCCCGTCTTCCTTCATAGGCAGCAAAGGAGGCGTTTTATGGAAGAGAAGATCTCGTTTGACGGACGCGAATACATTGGCGTGAGCTTTGCCCTTGGCAATGTGCCCCTCATCATAGTGAAAGCAAAGAAGGGCTATGTGGCGTGCGGCTATGTGAGCAAGGACGCAGCCGAGAAGTTTGGCGACGTTGCCGCTTTTGTGACTGGCGTGAAGAGCTTTGAGGACATGTTCAAGGCGAAGATACGCACTTTCACCACCTGGGCGGATGATTTGGGCATCCGCGAGGGAATGTCGGTCAAGAAAGCGCTTGAGCTCATGGACCAGTGAGACGGTGCGAGCGAGTTTATAAGAACATACGTTAATATACATACTACAACAGCTATGAGGTGAAATGATGCACAAAACACTGACGCCATACGGTTATAGGAAGACTGACAGGCTGAACAAGGCGCAGCTGCGCAAGGTTGCAAGCATGGTGCATGAAAAATCCAAAACCATCTGCAACACGAAAGAATTCATAAACAGGCTTATTGAGGAATACCCGGCGCTTAAGCGCCCAGAGCAGCAGAAAAAGGTCGTGGAAAGGGCAGAGAAGATCAGGATGCACGAGGCAGCTGTGAATGCATTTACCGCCAGGCTGCTTGAGCGCATTGGCTGAGCCGAATAAAACGGCTTTTTGATATATTAAAAGAAGGGCGCGCGTGCGCCTGATTGTTTCCCTAGCTTATGCCTTATGCGCACCTGCTTCGATGCCGGAGAATATGGCGCTCCATATCCTGTCCTGCAGCTCATTGATTTCCACAATGCCGGAAATCACCCTGAATTGCGGGTCTGCCAGCGCGCGGATGGCGCAATATGGCATCCCGAAACCCATGACGACAAGCGCCATTGCAGGCGAGCCCGATGCGACCCAGGCAAATATGGAAACTGCGGCAGCCATGCCTGCCAACACACCAGCTTCCCATTTTGCAGGGGAAACCTTCCGGTGCGCATCAAACCCGTCTATTGCTGCTGTGGCGGCTAGGGCCTTGCGGACGCACTCCATTTGCTTGGGGCTCAGTTCCTCCATCTTGAGGGTGAAGATTGCCCGCTGCACCATCCTGTCGCAAAGCGCCTCAAGCTTTCCCTGGTTTTTCCCCTTTGCAACCGAGTCGTACGAGTACCTGGCAAACCGCAGCGCGTCGCGGAAGCGGATTGCGTTTTTCGGGGCTGTTGTGTTGTACACCATCATGTCAATCCCTCCGCAAGTTTCTCGCATATGTTTGATTTATAATTTCAGGGAGAAAATTTTGACAAAGATGCGAAGTTTTATATAATTTTGACTGAAAGTAAAGAACATGACTAAAAATATTTACAAGCTCGACGAATATGACAGGAGGATACTATACGAGCTTGACATTGACTCGCGCATGCCGCTTTCCAGGCTTGCCAAGAAGGTGCACCGCTCCAAGCAGTTCGTGCTTTACAGGCTAAAGGGGCTGGAGAAGACAGGCGTGATAAAGGCATACAACGCCATTGTGGACATGTCGCGGCTAGGGTATTTTTCTTTCAGGCTCTACTTCAGGTTCCAGCACATGACAGAAAAGGACGTCGGAGAGATGGTGGAGGAGATAAAGGCGCTTCCCAACGTCTGGGCAGTGACATTTTTGCAGGGCAAGTGGGACCTTGCCGTATTCCTTGGCGCAAAATCCGCCCAAGGAGTGCACAGGGCTTGGGACAGGATACTGGAGAAGTACAAGAAGAACATCGAGGCATACAACCTTGCAATCTATGCGCCTGTCTACAACTTCAACAGGACGTTTTTCCTGGAAAGAGAGCGGGAAGTTTACGAGCGCGTCTATGGCGGGGCAGAGCCTGTGGAAATCGACCGCGACTGCGCTCGCGTGCTTGAGGTTTACGCAAGGAACGTGCGCCAGCCGCTTGCCGCTGTTGCAAAGAAGCTTTCCATGTCGCCGCAGACCGTGCGCAGGAAAATTTCCGAGCTTGAGAAAAAGGGCGTGGTTTGTGGCTACAAGCTGGTGTTTGGCATGGATAGCCTCGGCTACACGACATACAGGCTGGACCTCAAGCTGACTTCGACTGAGAAAAACAGGCAGCTGCACCAGTACTGCAGGCAGCATAAGGACATATTCCAGGTGCAGTCCACCATAGGGCACATGGACTTTGAGACTGAGGTGGCGGTAAAGGGCCTGCCTGAGCTTTTGGACATAATCGAGGACATGAAAAAGAGGTACGGCGACGTGGTGAAAAACGTGGACTACTTCAGCTATTCCACCTACCACCTGTTCAACTACAGGATGGACTAGCCACTCTCGAGGGCATATTTTGCCAGCTTTTGTCTTAACCTTCCCCAAGCGCAAGCCTTGCAAGTTCCTTCCCGCTTTTGCTCTTTATCTGCGAAAGCGCGCTTTTGATGAATTCGGACATGCGCGCGCTGCCCTTTTTCCTGTTCTCAAGCGCGCGGAAAAGCATGTCCAGCCTGTCAGCGTCGTTTGCAAGCGTGCATATTTTGCCTTTATTCCGAAGAAGCTTGATTTCTTCCTCAAGTCTGGTGCCTGAGAGCATTTCGCGCTCCACTTTTGCCTCGTCTGGCTTGATGCGCGCCTTCTGCGATGGCACCAAATCGCCAATCCTCGCCTCGTGAAGGTCATGCAGGAGAGCAATCCTGAGAAGCGTATGCTCGTCCTTTGCGCTCAGCTTTTCCATCCTGGAAAGCAGCAAGGCGATCATTGCGGTTCCGTAAACGTGCTCTGCAACAGACTCGCGCGGGGCGCCGCGCAGAATCCAGCCTGTGCGCGGCAAGTTCTTCAGCGACAGGGCTTCGAGAAGAAGGGAGAAATCCTTGTTTTTTGAAGGCATGGCACGCCCCTAGTCCTTGCTTTCGATTATCGAGAAGTTCTTTTCCACGATTTTTTGCACGTCCGCAGCAGGGTAGCCTATGCGGATGAGGCGCGTGCGGCCCCTCATGCCTGCGCCAGACTCCACAGTGGTGATGAGGCCGAGCATCTCAAGGTCGTTTAAGTATTCGCGGTACCAGCGCGCGCTTCGGCGCGGCTTTCTGTGCTTGCGCGCGACGCGGCAGTATTCCTCATACACCTCGCCAGAGGTGAGGAAGGAATCCTCCTCGTCTTGCGTGCCTGATGTGAGGCGGGTGTTTTTCCCCTTGTCCAGCACAAGATTCGCAACTGCCAAAAGCACTATCTGCTGGTGGTCAGGAAGGGTGGAAATTGCCTCGAACGCGATGTCTGTGTCCACTGAGCGGCGCGCATCCTCCACTTCCTTGTCCGTAATCTTGGTGATTCCGCGGTCGTCCGCGATTTCGCCTGCTTTCAGGAGCAGCTTGAGCGCATAGCGCGCATCGCCAGTGTCGTTTGCAGTAAGCGCAGCTGAGAGGTTGATGGCGCCGTCATCCACCACATGGGGCTTGAAGCCCATTTTCGCGCGCTGGCGCACTATTGCCTGCAGCTGGGTGGAGGTGTAGGGTGCAAAGACGATTTCGTTTTCACAAAGCGAGCTTTTGCTGCGCGTCCCAAGCTGATCCTTGAAATTCAGCTTGTTCGTTATGCCAAGTATGCTGATGCTGCCTGCCTTCAACTCGTCATTCGCGCGCGTGAGCGTGTAGAGAAGGTCGTCAAGGTCCTTTACCATGTCCACTTCGTCAAGGATTACGATGAAGTGCGTGCCTTTGCCCACCTCTTCCATAACCTTCTCATAGAGCATGGCAAGCCCAAAGCCCATGGAGTCAAGCGTTGGAAGGAGCTCTTTTGCGATTTTCTGGATGGCGCGGTAGCGGGAGTTGTACATCCTGCAGTTCATGTAAACGTATTTGGCGCTTGACTTGTGCTCCGAGAACTTGCCAAGCACGTTTTTCACCGAGCAGGTCTTGCCCGTGCCGGTCTTGCCGTAGATGAACAGGTTGTGGGGCCGCTCGTTTTTCAGGGCAGGCACCACAGACGCCATAATCTTTTCGATTTCGGATTCGCGGAAAGGGAGGGTCTCGGGTATGTAGTGTGGTGAGAGCACGTTGCGGTCCGCGAAGACCGTGGGCTTGTTGAGAAGCTCTGAAAATGTTTTCATGAAAATCGCCGATGGCATCCCGGGATTTTCTTGCGCCAGATAAGCCTTATTAATCTATACTCTGAATATCTGAAACGCTGCTAGAAATCACTGAGGTGAGAGAATGGGCATACTTGAAAAGATTACCAAAAATCTCGGCGTGGGCAAGGACATGAACCTTGAGGAATACATGAACACGGTCGAGATGGAGAACGTGGACGTGCTCCACGAGGCCGCTGACTTCTACGTAAAGCCAATCGCGCTTGAGTCGGAAAACGACGTGAGCGTGATAATGGAGGAGCTGAAGGCGAAGAACATCATCCTTCTCAACGTAACACCCATGAGCAAGCAGCCCAACAAGCTCAAGCAGACAATCGACAACATCAAGGCATACGTGACCAAGATAAACGGCGACATCGCGCGCATTGACACGGACAAGATACTGCTCACACCGAGCAAGGTCAAGATTGTCAAGAGCAGGAAGAGGTAATTAGTTCTTCTTTTTTGTTTTGATTCCATTAGCGGAAGCGCGCAAAGAGTTTTATTGCCCGCGCGTGGAAAATTCGCATGCGTTCTTATGCTGGGCAGGGTGCCACTGAATATTTAGTTCTTCTTGCTATTGTCCTAATTGTCGCTCTTGTGAGTGTGGCATTGCTTGGCTTCTTTCCAGGAATGGCGTCTGACTCTAAGATAACCCAGTCGCAGATGTACTGGAGGAGCGCGAGCCCTGTCTCGATTGTGGAAAGCGGGGCGATATTCCGGGTATCAGCCGAGTGGACGTATCCATATTTGAGAATCAAGAATAGCGGAGTGTACCCAATAAGGATAACTGGAATCGTTGGCGGGGATGGAACAGCAATATCGATATTCTGCGGCACCAACTGCCAGGCAGCGTGCTTTTCAAACATAAGCGATTTTTTCTATCTTGGCCCGGGTGAAGAAAAATATTTTTCATGGGGCACGGGTTTTGGCACATCTTGCGATTGGCAGATTATGGCGATTACGGGCTCGACCACTGGCAGGCGGCTAGGTGGTGCTTCATCACTCTGCCAAAACTCCAACACGTCCCCAGGAACGCTTGCCTACAAGAGTATTGGCTTTGAGTATATCCAATATATCGACGGGCAGCCGATAACCAAGAGGCAGATTGGAAAGGATTTGATTGTAAAGTGCCTGCCGCCGGTTTAGCGAATGCACGCAGAACTGATGCTATTTCCGCTTGATTTCGCGCTCCGCCCGCCTAAGCACGCCTAAAATGGCAGCGCACTCCTTGTCGGTTGCCATGCTCTTGCCGATTATGCGCCGAAAAGCCACTTTCACTTTCCTCGGGTTGCGAAGCTCGTGCGCGAACTGGTCTGTAATGAGCGAAAATGCGCGGATTAGCGCCTCCTTTTCATTTTCTCCAGCAGGCACATATGCGCGCGGGGCGTATGTTGAAAGCTCGTAGAGCGCGATTGCAACAGCGTGGGAAAGATTTAGGATTGGGTAGCTGTCCGCAGTGGGTATTGTGACCAGAAAGTCACAGCTTGAGATGTCCTCTTCTGACAGGCCCACGCCTTCGCTTCCGAAAATCAGCGCAATCTTGCCTTCGCGCGCAGCGCTTGCCTTTTTTGCAAACGCCTCAAGGGAAATTGGCGAGCGGATGGTGGTGTGCCAGTGGCGATAAATTATGCCAGTGGTGCCAACCGAGAGCTTGCAGCCTGCCGTTGCCTCTTTCAATGTTTTGCAGATTTTCGCGCCCTCAAGAAGCCCGCGCGCGTGCTTGCTGTGCATGATTGCGTCAAATCCAAGAGGCTCGCACTTTGGCGCTACAATGGCCAGGTCTGTAAAACCGAAGTTTGCCATTGCGCGCGCAACCGCGCCCACGTTGAGCTCGTACTCTGGCGAAACCAGGACCACGCGGAAGCGCCCCTGCGCTTTTGCTTTCTTCATGACGCGCTTTGGGGAGAAGAAGGTTTAAACATGGTGCGCATAGGTGCCTGTCAGGATTGTCTCATTGATTGGCGGAGGGAAGTCGCGCGGGAACGGGACCAACTTGATGACTTTCACCTGCTTTTCTTTCTTTTCGCGCACCTGGCAGACGAAATGGCTGTCAGGGTCTGGCCACTTCTCAGGGTTGCGCGCGTGGAAAATCCTGCCCATGTTCTCGTCAATGCGCTGGTAAAGGAGCTGGACCAAGGAGTCTTTCTTTGCCGAGGCAGGGAACTTTGAAATCCTGCAGAGCCTGGTGCGCAAAATGTCGTTGGTGCGATAGTATTGGAGGAGCTTTTCTTCGGAAGGGAAGTGCCGCCTGGGCTGCTCTGAGAAATGGTAGCGGCTCTCTTCCCAGCGCATATATCTTAAGAAATCAGGTGAATTGCGGTAATTTTCTGGCGCCTTACGCAATTGCATTGCTGCCCGAATTCGCGCGTGAGATTTAAATAGGTGCGCGTGCGGCCTCGCAAAGCGCAATTTTCTCGAAGAAGAATGATTCCTGCGCAAGTATTTGCGCCCTGCCCACGCGCTTTTCAAGCGCTGCAAGCGTGGCGTCTATGCCGCCTCCAAGCGAAGTTGCAATCACCGCAACCTTTCCGCCTTCTGCAATGTGGCTTGGCGCCTGCTGCACGAATCTGCTGAAAACCCCCAGGCCGCTTGCGCCTCCATCATAAGCCGCATTCTCTGCCTCAAGCGACAGCTTTTCTTCGCGCGTTGTGGGGAGATAGGGGGGGTTGAAGAGGATGGAGTCGAATTTTTCGCCAGACGGCACTGCGGAGAAAAGGTCGGACTGCAGGAAGCGCGCGTTTTTGATGTTGTTGGCAGCTGCATTTGCCTGCGCGCATTCCACGGCGGCAGGATTTATGTCGAGGCCCAGCACATTGTTGGCAGGGTTGGCGCGCGCTGCAGAAAGCGAGGCTATGCCGCTTCCACAGCCGATTTCAAGCACGCGCCCGCTAAGCGATGATGCATAGGTGGCAAGCAGGAAGGAATCCTCTGCAGGCTCGTAAACAGTGGGAAAAATTGAAAGCCGCAGGGTGCCAAAGGAAATTTCCGCCATCATTCTTCCTTTTCTTCCTTCTTTGCCTTCTTCTCGAAAACGACTATCTCTTCCATGGAAACCGTGTCGTCGTAGTCCTTCATGTACTTATCCATGTCGGAGTCGTATTCCTGCTTCTTCTCGTGCTTGACGCGGCGGCGCAGGTCGTCGAACTTGCGCTCGCGGCGGTCTTCCCTGCCCTTTTGCCTCTGCTCGTAAGATGCCTTGCGCTCTGCGACCACTGAGGCATACGCCTCGTCGCAGGCCTTGCGAGTCTCCACCAGCTGGTGCTCAAGGGTCTTTATCTCGCCCATAAGGGCGTTTAGTATGTGGCGCTCGGCATCCACTGCCTTCCGCGCAGCGTCAAGCTCCTTGTTCTTGGCAATCTCGGCTTTCACTTCCTTTAGGCGCTTGATGAGCTCCTTTTCCTTCTTGGGAGTGTCTGCCTCGGTTGCGATTGCGAATTCAATGCGTTCCGCCTCTTCCAAGAGGTTCATTGTCCTGCCACCGCCCTTGCCGCGAAGCGAAGCGATTGCGACTGACACCTTGCGGCGGGATTCCGACACTAGCGGGTTTTTCGCCTTGAGGGAATCCAGTATGCCCTGGCGCTTGGCAATCAGCGCGTCCAGCTCCTGCTCTTTTGTCGTCTTTTGGTGCACTGGCGCTGCGCTTTCAGTCGTGGGGGATGAAGAAGTGGCTGCGGCGTTCTTCTCGCCTGGAATCTCAATGAGTTCCTTGATGCCGTCAGGAAGGTCGGCGTGCTTCTTTTCCTTGTCTTTCTCGCTGTCCAAAAAATTACCTTTTTGTTGTTTTTTATGTCTGTCTATATACAAACCTTTAAATATAATGCATTGGGAAACAGCTATTGCAAGAAATGCCCGTCTTTTGTTCTGTCTCTGACAGAAAACTGGTCGCCTTGCCAGCGCTTTGCGCTGGCCTACTTTTCATAACCTTCAGCCAGAGGCTTGAGAGGATGAAAGGCGCCAATAAGCATTTCCCGTAACTCCATAACGGCTTTTTTTACGTTCACGAAGGTTTATTACCCTTAGCAAGGGAGCGGGCGGTTGCAAGCAAGGACCAGTCGCGCACCTGCTCCAGCACTATCAGCGCAATTATCGCCATCAGGCGCACATTCACGTCGCTTGAGGCAAGCAGCAAGTAGATGCAGTACGCCATGGGCACCAGTATGATGTAGCGCAGCACGAACGTCTTTAGTATTCCCAAATGCATAAGTTAGCCCTTTTTCTCAAGCTAGAACATCTTTGCAGCAAGTTCCACCATCCTGTTGGAAAAGCCCCACTCGTTGTCATACCAGGAAAGCACCTTGGCCGTCTTCCCTATTGCGATTGTGGATGGACCGTCCACCACTGAGGAGGCAGGGTTGTGCACAATGTCAGATGAGACAATTGGGTCTTCGCAGTACTCCATTATGCCCTTTAGCTTTCCCTGCGAGGCTTTTTTCAGCGCTGCGCCAATCTCCTCTTTTGTTGCAGCCTTGCCCAAAGTGCAAGATAGGTCGTTTATCGAGCCGACTGGCGTGGGCACGCGAAGCGACAATCCGTCGAGCTTGCCTTTCAGCTCAGGTATCACTGCACCTATTGCCTTTGCCGCGCCAGTGGTGGTTGGGATGATGTTCACTGCGCCGGCGCGCGCGCGCCTGAAGTCCTTGTGGTGCCCGTCGAGAATGAGCTGGTCGTTGGTGTATGCGTGCACGGTTGTCATGAAGCCGCTTTCTATGCCGAAATTGTCAAGAAGCGTCTTTGCAACAGGCGCTAGGCAGTTTGTGGTGCAGCTGCCAAGCGAAACTATGCTGTGCTTTTTCTTGTCGTATGCCTCGTCGTTCACGCCAAGCACTATTGTCGCATCAGCCTCGCCAGACTTGCAAGGCGCGGAGATGAGCACCTTTTTCGCGCCAGCCGCGATGTGCTTTGAAGAGCCTGCACGGTCTGTGAACGCGCCTGTGCACTCAAGCACCAAGTCCACACCAAGCTTGCCCCATGGGAGGTTTGCTGGGTCCCTGTCTGCAGTAATCACGATTTCATGCCCGTCAATGGTCATTTTTCCTGGCTCGCCCTTTGCGCTTCCGTCGTAGTGCCCTTGCGTGGTATCGTACTTGAACAAGTGCGCTGACAACTTGGGGTCGTGCGTGTCGTTGATTGCCACGATGTCAAACTTCTTGCCGACAAACCCTCGCTCAAATGCCGCGCGCGCCACCAGCTTGCCAATCCTGCCAAAGCCGTTTATTGCCACCTTGATTGCCATATGAGCACCCCCAAAATAGAAAGTGATGGAAAGAACGAGGGGAGAAAATAAAAACCTGCACGCGTGCGCAATCCCATTTTTTAACTTAGCCGCAAAAATCGTGTGCGATGGAAAAGAAGGCGGAACGAAGGCGCGCGGTCCTTATCGATGTTGATTACAAGGTCGGGGAGAAAGGCACGTTTGTCAGGCTGCTTTTGAAGGGCAAGCATTTCTTCAGGCTGTACGACACTTACGAGCCTTACTTCTACCTTGATGCGCCAAAAAATGCGGAAAAGGAAATAATGGCGATAAAAACGCCTTCGCGCGACAGGACGGTGTCGCCCGTGAAGATTGAGCGCGCGAAGATGAACGTGCGCGGGAAAGAGCATGAGTTGTGGAAGGTTTTCTGCGAGCGCCCCTATGATGTCCCGCATGTGAGCGCCGCGCTGAAGGATTATGAGGCGTTTGAGAACAACATCCCGTTCGGGCGCAGATACATGATTGACAGGGGGCTTTCCCCTTTCACCGAGATTTGGTATGAGCGCGAGGGAAGGCACATCAAAAAGATTTACAAGAAGCGCGAGGCTGCCACGCAGCTTCGCACCATGGCGTTTGATATTGAGACTTACAATCCAAAAGGCATGCCGCGGCCGGAGAAAGACGAGGTAATCATGATAAGCTATGAAATTGACGGCGAGAGGAAAGTGATTACCAGCAAGAAAATCGACCGTCCCTTCGTCATCGCCTGCAAGGACGAGCGCGAGATGATAAAGAAATTCCTGCAAGTGATAAAGGAAAAGGACGTCGAGGTTCTGTTGGGCTACAACTCCACTGTTTTTGACCTTCCCTATCTTGCGGCGCGCGCGCAAGTGAATGGGTTGGATTTTGCAATTGGCAGGGATGGGAGCAGCTTCAAGGTAAAACGGCATGGAATCCGAGATGTTGCAGAAATAAACGGCAGGATACATGTTGACTTGTACCCCCTCGTGCGCTTTGTTGGCTTCATTGGGGCTTTCAAAATCAGCAAGTACACGCTGGAAAACGCCTACATGGAGCTTACTGGCAAGAAAAAGCTCATGGTGAAAAAGCTCGAGATACACAAGATGTGGGAGGATGAGGCGCTGTGCCGCGACCTTGCGGACTATTCAGCTTTTGACTCCCAGGCAACCATGGAAATCGGGAAGATACTCGTGCCTTTGATGATGGAGATGGGAAGGCTGACGCGCCTTCCGCTTTTCGACGCTGCCGCAGCGACTGCAGGGCAGCTTGTGGAGTCACTACTCATGGAAAAGAGTTTTGAGCACAAGCAAATCATACCCAACAAGCCTGATGATGCGCTTGCAAAAGAAAGGGAGCTTGGGCCGATACAAGGCGCGTTCGTGAAATTGCCCCAACCAGGAATTTATGAGAACATGGTGGTGTTTGACTTCCGCGGGCTGTATCCGTCAATAATTACCTCGCACAACATCGACCCTTACACGCTCTCCCCGCCCAAGGAAGTGCCGGACTCGGACTGCTACATATCGCCGAACGGGCACCGCTTTGCAAAGAAGCCGCGCGGCTTGATACCCACAGTGCTTGAAGAACTCATCAAGATGCGCGGGGAGATGAAAGGCAGGCTGAAAAAGGCTGAGAAGGACACGCCAGAGTATGAGCAGCTCTTTGCGCGCGTGCAGTCGCTGAAAATCCTTGCGAATTCGTATTACGGGTACCTTGCTTACCCGCGCTCGCGATGGTACTCGCGCGAATGCGGCGAGTCTGTCACTGCCTGGGGCAGGCACTTCATCCAGGAAACAATTGAGAAGGGAGAGAAGGCGGGCTTTTCCGTTCTTTATGGCGACACGGATTCAATTTTCCTCTTGATGAGTGAAAAGAAAAAGGAGGATGCCCTGGCATTCATGAAAAAGATAAACGACGCCCTGCCTGGAGACATGGAGCTGGAGCTTGAGGGATTCTATCCGCGCGGCGTGTTTGTCACGAAAAAGCACATGGGCAAGACCGAGAAGGGTGCGAAGAAAAAGTATGCGCTCATCGGCGAAGACGGGCGCATCAAGATAAGGGGATTTGAGCTGGTGAGGCGTGATTGGTCCAATGTTGCAAAAAACACGCAGAGGCGCGTGCTGGAGGCAATACTCAAGGAGGGCAGCAAGGAAAAGGCGGTAAAGATTGTGAAGGGTATGATAGAAGAACTAAAATCGGGCAAGGTGCCCCTGGAGGACCTGACGATTTACACGCAGCTCCGCAAGGACCCGAACAAGTATGACATAAAGTCGCCTGAGCTTTCAGCTGCGAAAAAGGCTGCAGAGGCAGGGCGGCAGATTGAGAAGGGCATGATGATAGGCTATGTTATTACCAAGAAGGGCGTGACTATTTCAGACAAGGCGCAGCTTGTGGAGCTTGCGAAAGACTATGACCCCAATTACTACATCGACAACCAGGTGCTTCCCTCGGTGCTGAAGATACTGCAGGAGCTGGGCTATTCCGAGGATGATTTGAAGTTCAAGGGGGAACAGAAGGGGCTCGGCTCTTTTTTCTGAAGTGATGGCATGGGCGCGGAAAAATTCATCTTTGCATTCCTAGTCTGCCTGGTTGTCGCGATCGCTGCTTTTTTTGCGCTGGGAGCGGCGCCAAAGCAGCCTGTTGCGTTTTTTGCATATGGGGCGAATCTTGGCAAGCAGACCATGGCTTCGCGCGCAGGCGGCTTCATAAACGCAACCGCGGCGGAATTGCCAGACTATTCCTTTGCTTTTGCAAGCCAGGATGCGCGCCCCGCAGAATTTGGCGTTGCCACGCCTGTGCATGAGACAGGCGCATCGGTAAATGGCGCGCTTTACTACCTCACACCAGAGCAGATGGCATCCTTAGACAAGCTGTCGGGCGTGCCGAATTTTTATGAGAGGCGAGTGGTGAAAGTGGCGCTGCCAGATGGCAGCTCGGCGGATGCATTTGCCTACTTCCTGTCAGGCAGCACCCACGCTGCCGCCCCCTCACGCATCTATTACCTGGCTGCACTTGAGGGAATGAAAGAGTGGGGCTATGGAACAGGCGCATTGGATGCGGCAGTTCCCACCAACTAGATGCCGACTGCAATGTAATAGAGCAGGTCGCCGAAAAGCAATGTGAAAACCAGCCCTATGAACAGGTAGGGAAGGAAAAATGGCATGCCTGTGTAGACTGGGACTGACTTTATTTTTGCGCGCTTGAGGGCAGCAATCGTCTTTTCGCTGATTACATGGGAAAGCTTGAGCTTCTTTGAAAGCTCAGGCATCTGCTCAAGCGCCAGCACGTCCTCGCATTGCAGGCGGGAAGTGGGGATTTTCTCCACCATGCTTGCCTTTATCTCAGGCATGAAAAGGGAGAAGAAAATGAGCGCGGAGCCAAGGAAGGAAATCACTGCGAAGTAGGATGCCGGAAGAATTGCAGGGAGGGATGAGACCAGGGCGCCGAAAATCAGGAGCGAGAGGAAGATTATTGCAGGGCCTGCGACTTTCTGCATAGTGAATTTTACCTTGCCTTGCGCAAGCTGGCGCGAGATGTAAGGAAGGAAGCGCACCAGCATATGCAGTATGAAGGCAATGCCTGTCGGCGCAAGCATGGAGAGGAAGAACGGGTAGGGGACTGCCTGCGCAGCTGCGAGAATCGGCTTGGGAAGATAGGGGATGGCAAGCGCAAGGGAGGACATCACCAGAACGTCTGCCCCTCCAAGCTGGCCCATCCTGTAAAGCGCGTAGGTTAGCGCGGCAATGAGCGCCGCGACTGCGCATGCCTGGATGAAAATTGTCTGGTCAAAGAAAATTATGTTGAGGAGGAATGCAGCTGCGAGAAACCCCCAAAGAAGGTTGTCAGGCACCCACTTCTTGTTGAACATGTCATAGTAGGCGGCTGCGCCGGTGAATGCGACTGCAACGATAATCCTGATGTCAATGCCTGGCACTGACGCAGGCGGCGAGAGGAGGGAGAATGGAAGTTCAAGCATGGGAAGGAAAGCGGGGGGAAATGATAAAAACTCAACATCAGTCCTTCACAGTCTCCAGGAAATAGTCGTGTATTGCCACCACGTCAAGCGAGTCGCATGCCGCGCGGCATTTGAGCGCGGAGGAAACGCTTGGTGTAGTCCTGCCCTCGTCAGAGTGGATGAACTCCTTTATGTAGGTGCCTGCCTCTGCAAGTATGCGAAGCTTTAGCTTGCCCCCATCTGTGGTTTGCGCGCTGATTTTGTAAACTGTCCTCTTGCGCAGCATGTCGGTCCTGCGCGCAAGCACGCGCACAGGCGTGTGCTGGCTAAGCTCTGTGCCGGAAAGCGCGGCGACTTTTTTTGCGTCCGCCGCGCAAAGCGCGCGGTCGGCAGACACTATCGCCTCGTATTCCTTCTCGAAGTGCGAGTTGCACACGCTGTCGATGAAAGCCTTGTGCACAAAACGCAGGCCGATTGCCTGAACGCTTTCGTTTTTCTTGAATTCCCTCTCAAGCGCGCGCAAGTCAGCGCTGCGCTTTTTCGGGGAGGAGAGCTCCATTACAAACGGCCTGCCCGAGCCTAAGCAGCGCACGTCGACATCCTCCCGTCCGCTGGCATGCAAGGTGCAGCCCGAGGCACCAAATGCAGGCAAAAGTATCTTGCCGATCTCTTCCTCCACTGAAGGGTAATTCATGCCGCTTCCGCTGCAGGAAGAACACCCCCTGCCGCCGCATTCCGAGCAGTGCCACCTGCTCTGGCAGAAATTGCGCGCAAGCTTTATGTAATGCCCGTGGATGTAAAGCTGCATTGGGCGCGCAGAGGCTTTTGCCTTGCAAAAGTCGAATTCGAATGCTGCGTCTGTTGCGCGCTGGTCGTTTTTCTTGCCAGTGGCTTTTGCAATTTCACCCGCAAGCTTTGAGTTCACGTCGTTTTTTATCGAGGTGTATTCGCCTGGCAGCAGCGCGGTTGCAACATCTGCCTCCCGCATCAGCATTGCACGGGGGAATGAGGATGCGACTGAAAATGTTTCCCAGTCAAAATCGCGCGACTGGGCGAGGGCAGACTCCAGAAGCGAGGGGGCGCTGGCAAGCGCTCCTGAGCAGATGAAGCACTCTTCGCCACTATCGGCGTTGCGCACTGCGCCAGGGGTGAAGAACCGCCTGGCGCATGAGGCGCATAAATGGTATTTTTCCACAATTAAGATGGCGGAGCGGAGGGTTTATTAATCTGATTTTCGAAGCCCAATTCGGGCAGGTTGAAATGTTGTAGTTTGCGGGTGTAAAGGAAAGCCTTTTAAATGTGCATCTGCAGAAATAAGATGGTAAAAGATGTAACGGTGGTATTTCTGCCCGAGAAGGTGACGACATATGCCTCGCGGAAAAAGGATAGTAATTGAAAAAGTAATCAACGACCCAGTAGTGACCCGCTTGAAGGGGATGAAAATCTCTGACATGAAGACCAGGCGCGCCTCAGAGGAGAAGTCATTGCACTCCAATATCTCAGATATTGTGGGCAAGGCAAACGACTTGTATGCCCAGGACAAGCTTGAGAAGGAAAGGCTGCGTGGCATGGGATTGTTCTCTGTCGAGGAAGCCTATGACGAGCTTAGGAAGGGCGGCGTCAACCTGTCCTACCGCGCATTCGGCGGCCGCGTGGAGAGGCGCTCTGTCCACTCTGTCAAGATTGGCAACAAGAGGCTGATTCCCAAGCCGGTCGTGCATGACTGGATTGCGCTTGCAAACGAATACTACTCGGTGAAGCAGGCTTTCAACGAGCTGAAGAAGCACGAGAAGCTCAACCTCCGCGCATTCATCGGGAGGATCGAGAAGAACTCGGTGCCGTCCCTGAAAATCGGAACCGCGCGCTGGGTGCCCAAGTCCGCAATAGACGGAATGGTGCATGTGTGCAAGAACTATTATGATGTCGGCGACGCTGTGCAGGAGATGAACTCGCGCGGCATCCGCATCAAGAGGAATGCATTCGAAAGGCGCCTGGACAGGAACCGCATCCCGCACGTTAAAATCGGCGGAAGGCGCGTGATTGCCAAGGATGTCCTTTCGGAGCTGGTGGGCAAGGAACTTGCGCTTGCAGGCAAGGCCCCGAAGCTGTAAGTAAGTTTCTGCTTTTTTGTTTTTACTAGAAGCAGCGCAAGCTAGCCGCCAAGCTTGCTCATGTTGATGTTGGCGCCTTTCATCATCTTTTCCATTTTCTTCCTAAAGCCGCGGTTCTTCTTGAATTGCGTGAACATGCCATTCACGCGCTCGAACTGCGTAAGTAAATCGCGCACGTCTTCCGGCTTGGTGCCTGAGCCTGCCGCAATCCTCTCTATGCGCGTGCGGCTCTTCTTCAGAAGCTCGGCGTCCTCGCGCTCCTTTTCGGTCATGGAGGAGATTATTACCTCGAATTTCTTGAGCTTGTCCTCAGATGTTTTCACCATGTCGGCAGGCACGTCAGCTGCGCCTAGCATGGAAAACACGCCTGAGAGGGGACCGAGCTTTTTCGCGGCTTTGAGCTGCTCGTAAAACGTGCGCAGCGTGAGCTTGTCCTCCATTTCAGTTGGAAGGTTCTGCTCTTCGGAGATTTTCTTCACCTTCTCCAGAAGCGCTCCGATGTCTGGGAAGCCAAGCAGCCTTCCTACGAATTTTTGCGCGTCAAATGGCTCGAGTGCGTCCATTTTCTCACCGGTGCCGATGAATGCGACCTTGGCGCCGGATGAGGAAACTGCGGAAAGCGCGCCGCCGCCCTTGCCGCTTCCGTCCAATTTGGTGATTATCACACCTGTCAGGCCTACTGCGTTGTGGAACTCGGACGCCTGCTTGCCAGCCACCTGACCAATGTCGGCAGATATCACCAGGAAGCGCTCGTCTGGCTGCGCCGATTCATTTATTGCCTTGAGCTGCTCGATTAGCGAAGAGTCAAATGCGCTCCTTCCTGCCGAGTCTACGATTATTACGTCTTCCTTGGCGCGCGCATTTGCATCTGTGAGGATTTTTCGGACATCTTTCTCGCCGGGAATGCCATAGAAGGCAGCGCCTGTCTGGCTGGCAAGCTGCTGCAGCTGCTCATATGCGGCAGGGCGGTCGGTGTCGCATGCCACCAGCGCAACCGAGAGGCCGCGGCTTTTGTAGAAGTGCGCCATTTTTCCGCACACCGTCGTCTTTCCTGAGCCGAAAAGCCCAAGCAGCAGTATTTTCTTCGGAGATATTTTGGGCTCGTAGCGCTCGCCCATCATGCCGGAAAGCTCCTCGTAAACGACTTTCACTACATGCTCGCGAAGCGAGATGCCCTTTGGAAGCGAGGCATCGAGCGCGCGGTTCTCAATCCTCTTTGTAAGGTCGAAAACAAGGCGCACGTTGACGTCTGAGGAAATGAGCACGCGCTGAAGCTCGCGGCACAGCGCCTTGACTGCCTTCTCATCCGCAACCGGCGCGCCCGTGAATTTCGAGAGCGCAGACCGCAGGCTCCTTCCAAGGTCCATATGTATCTATTGTGGATGGGAAAGGAAGAGCATTAAAAATGGAGCCTTTACGGCGTGAACGTCTAGCAACGGCGTGAAATTTGCCTGTGGAAACTGCCTCGCGGGTCTCGTCGTGGAATGTGCCCTGTGCATCCTCCTTTTCCCACGTCGGAGCCACGTCGGGCGCAGATTTATAAAGTGTGCCGTCGAATTCCACCTCGGAGCGACAAACGCTCATATCTATTTTGGAGGTGTGAATATGGGACAGAAGATAGGATCAGAGAAGATTTCGCGCGAGGACGGATACCTCTACTTCATCGGGAAGGACGGATATGTATGGAAAGCACCCATGAAGCACAACAAGCGCGGCAAGAAGGGCAAGGTAGGCACTGAGAAGATCGCCAAGCAGGGCGGCTTCATGTACTACCTCGGCAAGGACGGCTACGTCTACAAGGCGAAGCTAAAGAATGCTTAAGTAGTCCAAACGTTTTTGTTTTTCAGTCGCGGCCCGCCAAAAGCGGGCTGCGAACGCTTTTTTTTGAGTATTTTTCCCATTAGCGCAAGCAGCGCATACGATACGAATTAAAAGCTCGCGCGCGAATGTTGGCGCATGGGATGCAGACCTAGCTACCAGGGCAACAGGCTGGTGATGGACTGCCCGACCTGCGGGCTTGGGCTTGCCACGCCGCAGTGCATAAATTCGCACCTCAGGGTGACCTCGGCGCTTCCGAAAATCTGGAAGACCATGAGGTATGAAGAGGAAATAATGGTAGAGCTGGACGAGGACAAGACAGCCATCATCTACGAGTATGATGCGCTCATCCGGCAGGTCGAGGGGATAATGCTCAACCAGAAAACATATGGAAGGCCGGAGGATGAGCACTATCTGCATCGGAAGAAGATAATGAAGGACTTCTACGAATACATGTTCATGAACCCGCTGGTGGCAGAACAGGTGCTGCGCGGATATTCGGAGCCTTATCCGCAAAAGGCGGTTTACGTGGAGGGCTACAGGAACTTCCATGCCTGGATGAACGGCATACTGGACGCTTACACAAAATCCTCGCTCTACCTGCTTTGCAAGAAAACCGGGGACATGCGCGCGGCATTCCTTGCGTTGCTCGGGCTCAAATCGCTCCTGTTCATGCAGAACTTCATGCTCACTGTGCCAAAGGATGCTGTGCAGGTGGAGGCGCCCGAGGCCAACTATGAACTGGGGCATGGGCTGAATGTGAAGATTTTCGACGTGCCGGGTGGCGAGGCGCACATCTATGTTATTGAGAACACGGTTATTGAATCGCTGCCCGTAAAGCTCCAGGAGATGCTGCGCACGGCAATACAGGACGGCCTGAAGGAAATCAGCCAGCTGGTGGACTACAGCACCATATTCGATGACAAGAGCAGGGAGATGACCCAGCAGTTCATGGACAAGGCTTCGCTTGACAAGGTGGAAATCACGCAGGAGCAGGCGATTGCAATGGGAAGGGAGGCTGCTTCCTGGACAGTGGGCTTGGGCTCGCCGATTGAGAACATGGCACTGGACCAGGACAATATAACTGATATTTACATTGACAGTGAGAACTCGCCCCTATACATTGAGCATGCGAAATTCGGGCTGTGCCACACTTTATGGCGCTACAACCGCGAGATGCTGGAGCACGCCTTCAAGAACATCGTGGCATCCACCATGGGCACGCGCAAGTTCGACAAGAATACCCCTGTGATAGACGTCGTGCTCACCAGGCTTGCCATGAGGTGCCACCTGCAGCAGCCGCCAGCCACGTTCAGGGATTTGCAGGCCGCGCTGCGCATAATGAGGGACAAGCCGTTCACCTACCCGATGTACCTTAGGCTCAATGCCATGTCTCCGTTCTTTGCAGGTTATGATGATGTGATGGTGGGACTTGGCTGCTCGGAAGCGGTGCTGAGCCTCAAGGGAGTTGGAAAGACTTCTTTCACCTCGGCAAAAATCGCAGCGATTGGCACCAAGAAAAGGATACTTCCCATTGAGGACATTGAAGAAATTCCAGTGAAGGCATACAGGAAGAAAGGATTCCACATTGGCGCGGTGCAGGTGCAGTCATCCGACAGGGACGAGGTGGGCACCACTGAATTGGACCTGGTTTCCATGACCAATGCTGCACTGCGCATGGGAGACGCGTGCGTCATCATCAATGAAATCCGCTCCCGCACAGCAATACAAGGAGTAATCAACATGCTCAACACCCAGCCAGGCATTTTCCTGCTCTACAATCTGCACGCCCAGTCGCTGAAAGACGTGCAGGACAGGCTGGAAACCGTGTTTGGCATACCGGCAGCCTCGATGTTTTCCACTGACCGGTATTCGTTTTTGAAGAAGATAAGGTTCGGGAGAAAGACGCGCGTTTACAGGATGCTTGGCTTCCAGTACGAGACCGACATCAAGGAGCACAAGTTCGTGCAGGTGTTTGACCTGGAGCGTGGGGAAGACATAGACGATACCAAGCTTCGCTGCCTGTTCCTGTCCGAGCCTGCTGCAAACGCCCAGTCCCTTGCTGACGCTGACCTTGGGAAGATTGCAAAAAACCTGAAGCTGGATTTTGTGCCGCCGGCACTCGAGCGCAGGAGCGACGAGACAGGCATTTCGCCAAAGCAGTATGTGATGGAGGCGTTCCTCAAAGGCAAATTCTACTCGCAGGTTCTCGAATCTTCGGAGAAATACAATCATCCGCAGTTTTTGGAGCTTGATTTCGTGCTCAAGTGCTCCACTTCCATGAACAACATGCTCAAGCGCATACACTCCGAGACTATTGACTGGGCAAAGGTGGACAAGGAATGGTGCAAGGCATTTGCCGACCTTGTGAAGCGCGAGCTTGCCGAGGCGGCCTCGGACGTTGAAACAACAGGCGAAAAGGTTGCCAAGAAGGCTTAGCGCTTGGTTTTAAATCATTGGCTGCCTAGCTGAAAGCATCAAGGGGTGGTAATATGGTGGACATGAAACTTCTATCCAAGCTCACTGAATCTTTCGGCGTGCCAGGGCATGAGGCAGAAATTGCAGGCATCATGGTCGAGGAGTTCAAGAAAGCGGGCTACAAGGCTGAAATCGACAGGTTCGGCAACGTGATTGCGCGCGCACCTGGCGTGAAGAAAAAGCCTGTGATGCTCGGCGCCCACATGGACGAGATTGGCATGCTTGTCAAGTACATAAACGAGAAGGGATTCATACGCTTTGTCAAGGTGGGCGGCATTGACAACCGCGTGCTTGTCAACCAGCGCGTGGTGATACAGACCGACAAGAGCAGGATTTACGGCGTGATTGGCAACAAGCCGCCGCACATGCAGAAATCCGAGGAAATGAAGTCTGCGATAGACAACAAGTCCCTTTTCATAGACATCGGCGCCAAGAACAAAAAAGATGCCGAGAAGATGGGCGTGAAAATAGGCGACCCGGTAAACTTCGACATCCAGACCAAGGTGTTAAACGGGAAGCTGGTGACTGGCAAGGCGCTTGACAACCGCGTGGGCTGCTACGTGCTTCTTGACATTGCAAGGAAGGTGAAAAACAAGAACGTGGTGCTGGTCGGCACCACGCAGGAGGAGGTTTCCACATTCGGCAAGGGTGCCATGATTGCGGCATACAACCTGGAGCCATCCACATTCATTGCGGTTGACACCTCGATTGCAGGGGACCACCCGGAGATGAGCGAGGATGATGCGCTCATACGCCTGAACAAGGGGCCGGCAATCAGCCTGGTGGAGGCCGGGGGCAGGGGCAACTTCGCAGACTCGGGGCTTTCGAAAAAGTGCATCGAGGTTGCAAAAAAGGCAAAGGTGCCCTACCAGCTTGAGGTCATCGAAGGAGGGGCCACTGACGCGGCATCGGTTTACGGAGAGCGCGGCGGCATCCCATCCATTGCAATCTGCGTTCCCACGCGCTACATCCACTCCAACGTGGCAGTCTGCTCCATGGATGACATTGAGAAGACGGCAAGGTACTTGGAAAAGCTCGTGGAAGCCATTGCCTAAATCACGATGAAGGGCGTAATTTCGTTTGTGGTTGCGTCCGTTTTCCTTCTTGTTCTCGTTTCCTCAGCTGCAAAAATAGCTGAGCGCGCGCCAGACTATTCCTACCAGCAGCTGTTTGCAGCGCATGTGCAGCATGAGGCGGTGAAGGCGGCATTTTCAGATGCATTGTCCGAGGCGGGCAGGAAGGCGCTTGTCGCCTCGCAGGCGCTTGGGGCAGAGGCGCCTTCTGCAGTGAAGGCGGCGCTTTACACCTCTGCACTGGATTTTGAGGCGCAGCTGCACCAAGAAGGATATGATGCTGCGTTTTGGTGCGGCAAAGCAAGCGAGCAGGCGCGGCAAGAAGCGTCTGAGGAAATGGCAGCAGAGGGAGCATCTGTGCTGCCGCAAGGTGCGCTGCCACTTTCCGACCCGGCATGCGCAGCTGAATTTGACGTGAATCTGTTGAGAAACAAGGCGATATTGCGCAGTGGCGGCTTTTCGATTTACTCGCACAGCATAGGCTATGCAGTGCAGCTACCTGAGAATTACGAGGTTGATATGAATGGGTAAGATGCGTGGGCAGACGTCGTTGGAGGCCATTCTTGCCTTTGCCGCGCTCTTGTGCGCATTTGCCGTGCTTGCGCATGCCGCACGCGCGCAGGCAGATGCATTTGCGCGCGCGGTAGATGGCTCGGATGCAAAAGTAGCGCTTGCGCGCGAGGCGCTTTACATTGACTTGTCGGCAGAATTGCTGCCTGGCGTTGCGCTTTCACGCAACCTGTCCGGCATTCCAACTTCTGAAGGCAGGTGGCTTGCGTCCAACGCAAGCGGCGCGCTGCGCGAGCCGCTGTTCCATAAAATATCAGTGACAGGGGAAGGGAAATATTATGTGCAGAAATAAATTTGGTTTTTGGTCCATTGACGCTGCTTTTGCGCTTGTGATGTCAGTTGCAATGTTCGCAATTTTTTCAAGCATCATATATGCGGCAAGCACCTCAGCCGCGCGCGGCGCTGATGATGCAAGCAGTGAACTTGTTTGCCTCCGCTTTTCCTCCTATGCGCTGTCGCAGCTGGAAAGGGGGGAAGATACTGACTTGCAATCCGTGCTGCAAGCCACAGGCAGGAGATATGCCAGCTTGCGCGTAGGAGAAGAGTTCTCATATGCTGGGGAGAAAGGCATAGATGTTTACTGCACACAGCGGCTGATGGCAACGGAGGGGAAAATGGTGAAGATGGAGGCGTGCATTGGATGAATAGGCATCTTGCATTCTTATTTAGCCTTGAAGCTGCGTTCTCACTCACCCTTGTCATGATTGCCGCAGCCTACCTGTTCGCGTTTGTTCCGCAGCACGAAGAAGCAGGAGAATTTGCCGCTTGTTCTGATGTTGCGGGCGCGCTTGCAAAAACGCGCGCATTTTCCTCGCAGGAAAAGCTGCAGGCTGCAGTGGATGAGGCTGGTTCGCTCTTAGGCGCGTGCGTTGAAGCGGAAGGCGCGGGGTGGAATGCAAGCAGCTGCCGCGGTGCCACCAGCAACAGCAGGTTCTCCTTTTCATTCCCAGTCTGGTCAGGAGGCAATCTGAATGATGCACGCGTGGCCTGCCACCAGGAGACATGAGCCGCCCAAGCGCTTTTTATTGTTTCCATCGCAAGCAATTCAAGGTGGTTTGCGTGAGGCTTTTCCAGATACTTGTCATGTTCGCTCTTTTTGCCGCATCCTCGTTTGCATACGACGTTGCGATAAAAGTCACAGTGGCACAGGACACGCTGGCTGTCGGCACCAATGTCACCATTGTCAAGGATGGGATTGCCCTTTACAGCGCAAAGGCAGGGATGGACGGAGTGGCAAGCTTCCAGCTTAACGACGGGAGCTATTTCGTGGTGCTGGAAAGGGGAGGCTACCCCAAGTACGTCTCAGTCTTGGAAGTATCAGGCTCCACCAATGTCACGCGCACCATGAGCCAGGGGATATCATACGCAAGCGCATATGGGCAAATAAATGGCCCCGCGGACTTTTCAGGAGTGTCAATAGGCGCTTTCCTGAACGGGAACATTGTGAAAAGGCTTTCCCCCAACAGCGGCGGCTATTATGTCATGTCTTTCCTCCCAGAAGGGGAGTATGAATTTGTTTTCACTGCGCCAGGCTTTGACGAGAAAAAATCCATTGTTTCCCTCAGGTCAGCAGAGTTTGCCGAGCTTAATGCCAAGCTCAGCAAGACAGCGGTTGCCCCTGTGGAGCCGCCGGCAATGAAGGCGCCAAGCACTGTTCCTGCAAAATCAGTGATAGAGGTCCTGATTACTGATAAGGGACAGGCAATTGCAGGCGCAAAGGTTCAGGTGCAGACCCCTGCTGGAAGCTTTGAAGCGATTTCAGGCACAGACGGGATTGCGCGCGTGAATGCTGTTCAGCCAGGCGAGTACAAGTTCGTATATGGGGCCTTGAGCGCAACCACCATTGTGCCAAAAGAAACTGGGCAGGCGCCAGTGGCACCGCCAGTTGTTGTGGAGCCTGAGCCCCAGGCGCCAGTGCAGCAGCCCCAGCAGCAGGGCAATGGCCTGGCAGCAGGGCTGGCGCTAGTAGGAGTGGCAGGGCTTATTGTGGCAATTGGCATTGTTGTTTTTGTGATGAGCAGGATGGGCGGCAAGAAAAAGCCTGAGCAGGCAACGCATGAGATGGCGACGGATGAGGCCAAGCCTGTTGAGGAAGTTCCTGCCCATGTTGAAAAGCATGCCAAGCATGAGCACGAATATCACACGCATGCGCACAAGCACAAGAAGTGACACAAATCTTGCCTAACGACATCTTGCCAGAGGCAAGATGTGTCGCCTTCGAGCTGTGTTCGAAGGGCGAAGGCGGGATTTGTTGAAAGATTAAGAAAATGATACGCAAAAGATAATCTGCCTTTACCCGCGCTTCCAAGCGCGGGCTTCGGGCAAGGTTTGTGAGAAAATGCCATTCAACGCCGAGAAATTCATTGATGGGGCAGTTTCCTCCATAAAGGCAAGCATAGGCCCTGGGCGTGCGATAATTGCGGTTTCCGGAGGGGTGGACTCCTCTGTGGCGGCTGCACTTGCAAGCAAGGCGCTTGGCAAGAATGTTTACTGCGTTTTCGTGGATACTGGCCTTATGAGAAAAGACGAGGCGCGGCTTGTAAAGGCGATGATGGCGCGCGGCGGCGTCAAGCTCAATGTGGTGGATGCAAGCGCAGACTTCTTTTCCGCCCTCAAGGGAGTGGAAGAGCCTGAGAAGAAAAGGAAGATAATCGGCGAGAAATTCATCCGCGTTTTCGAGGTAGAGGCAAAAAAGCAGAAGGCAGCTTACCTTATACAAGGAACAATTGCGCCAGACTGGATAGAAAGCGGAGGGGGAAGCCGCGAGACCATCAAGTCGCACCACAATGTGGGCGGCCTGCCTGAGAAGATGGGCATGCGGCTTGTCGAGCCGTTGCGCGACTTGTACAAGCATGAAGTTAGGATTGTTGCCCGCGCGCTGGGGTTCCCGCCTGAAATTTCCGAAAGGCAGCCATTCCCAGGCCCTGGCCTTGCTGTTAGGATTGTGGGTGAGATAACACCTGGAAAGGCAGCAATTGTGCGCGAGGCTTGCTTCATTGTGGAAGAAGAATTGGAGCGCGCGGCGGAAAAGGGGAAAATAGAGAAGCCCTGGCAGTATTTTGCAGCGCTTTTGCCAACCAAGACAGTTGGCGTGCGGGGAGATGAGAGGGCTTACCAATACACGGTGGTTGTGCGCGCAGTGCGGTCGCTTGACGGCATGACTGCAAATTTCTCGCATGTGCCGCCCGAGGTGCTGCAGGCAATTTCGACAAGGATAACCAATGAGATACGCGAGGTGGGGCGCGTGCTTTACGACATCACCAACAAGCCGCCAGCAACTGTGGAACTGGAATGAGAAGGCGCGGCAGGCAGGAGAGAATAGGTAGATTCTATGATACTAATTGTAGACATGGGCAGCCAGTACACTCACGTCATCTGGCGCACCTGCCGCGACTTGGGGCAGGAGGGGAAAATGGTGCCAAAAACAGTGGCACGCGCTGAGCTTGATACAGCAGATGCAGTCATACTTTCAGGAGGCCCATCCTCAGTCACCAAGGACAATTTTCATGAGCTGCCGCTATTCATCAAGGAATCGGGAAAGTCCATATTAGGCATCTGCCTTGGCCACCAACTCATTGCCCATACGCTGGGAGGTTTAGTGGTGAAGGGGAAAAACGCAGAGTATGGCCTGTCTCGCATAGAAGTTGACAAGCCAGGCACGCTTCTTGAGGGAGTGCCTGCTTCATTCAATGCGTGGGTGTCGCATTTTGACGAAGTGAAAAAGATGCCTGAGGGCTTTGTTTCGCTTGCGCACTCCGATACGTGCGCGCACGAGGCGATGGAGTGCCCTGGCAAAAAGCGCTTCTCCGTCCAATTCCACCCAGAAGTGTGGCACACTGAGAATGGCGAGAGGATACTGGAGAATTTCATAAATAGGATTTAGGCGGCGCAGCGTATTGACATAAATTACCTTAAATAAACACATTTATAAGCATTGGCGGGCATAATGGATACGGTGCAGACATGAACAAGCTGACCTCCAATGAAATAATGACTGCCATTCGGCTGGCGCAAGCCGGAAAGCAGAATAAGGACAACTATGTTGGCTCGCTTATTGAAAAGGGCACTTTGGTAGAGGGGCTTCTTTTGCGCACTGTGCTTCTTGAGGAAGGATCAAAGCTCATTGTGAAAACCAACACGCAGAAAGCAGCAAGGTGCATTGCAAGGGGCGACAATTACAACAGCCAGGTGGCAGCCATGCTTGCCAAGGCAATGACTGAGAAAAACACAGCTGAGATGCGGGAGATAATTGAGGCGATCAACAAATTCGACCACCTGATTGCCCTGGTGCCAGGCCAGCTCAAATACAGGATAAAATACTTGGTTGCTGATTTTGTTGGCAATGAGAGCTGGAAGGCAAGAGCGGCTGCCAAGCTAGAGGAAGTTGTAGATGCAAACATCATGTTTGTAGCTAAGGCAAAAGAATACCTAGGTAAGATTGGGAGGCCGAAGCAGAATGAGATGGCAAGGCTAGAAAACATTGAAGCGGCAATTGCGGAAGGGAAGCGAATGCTGCCATCTGAGCGCCTGAACTAGCTGCTGATTCCGCCCCCAGGCCGCCGGAAAGACAACATTTATATTCTCTTTTAAACACACTTACCCCATGAACAAGATTGTGGCCATGAACAACATGATACCACATCATAAGATTGGCTCCCAGGAAAAGAAGCCAACCTACAAGATAGTTGATGGCAAGATAATCAATAAGCAGACGGGCAAACCTATTGGCAAATTTCTCCATTATGGGCCGCCCAAAGTCGGGGAGCGCGCCTGCAATATACGGGGCGCGCTTGCTTCCTACCTGCCGCTCGCAGAGTCAAGAGCCTGATGGCACTCAGGAAGCCACGAACCTCTTTTTCCCTTCCTGGAGCACAAGCGCGGCAGCGCCGCCTGCAAGCGCAGTTGTGAGCTGGAGAATTCCCATTGCAGTGAGGAACGCTGCAGGGATGAGTGCGAGGGAATAGAGGATGAATGCCACTGTGAATAAGAAGGCTGCCTTTGCTATTGACCCCCCCACGAGCGCTGCGACACGGTTCATCTTCTTGTTCAGCACCCATTCCTTTATCGAATAGACTAAGATGGCATTGCCCACCCAGATGAATGGGATGAGGTACAGAAGCGCACTTGTCGCTGTGCCGAAGAGGTAGCCTGCAAGGTAGGCGCCGATTGCGGGAAGCACGATTAGGGGCAAGAGCCTCTTGCCCTTGAGGTTGAAGGCTGCAAGCACGAGAGCGCAGTTCACCGCGCTGCCCACAAGGAACTGGGGGTGCCCGAGCACGAATGGCAGGGAAACGGAAATTACCCCGTAAAGGAACATCTCGATATTTTCGCGGATTTCGGTAAGCTCGTATTCCTGCTTGTAGAAGGAAACCGGCAAGAATGGGAATTCGTATTTGGCACCTGGCATGCAACCGCCTCGACAATTGTACAGGGGCGATAAATATAAACTGTGCGAGCGAATTTGTGCGTTGATGGCAAGGGCAAAAAAGGAAAGCAAGATACTGATGAACATCCTGCATGAGGCGCAGGAAAAGCACGGCTACCTATCAGAGCACATGCTAAAGCAGATTTCAATAGACCATGACATACCCATTGCCCGGCTTTACGGAGTGGTGAAATTCTACACCATGTTCCATACCGAGCCGCAGGGGAAATACGTCATCGAGATTTGCGGCTCGCCCTCCTGCGTGCTTGCCGATGGCACTGCCCTTGAGAAATTCCTGGAAAGCGAGCTGCAGGTGAAAATTGGCGGCACTACGCAAGATCAGATGTTCTCGCTTTACAAGACATCGTGCATTGGCTGCTGCGACGAGGCGCCCGCCTTGCTTCTGAACGGCGAGGCTCACACAAAACTTACAGTGGAAAGGCTTCGGGCGCTTTTGAACAGGCTTAAGGAAGCCCATGCTGAGAAAAAGAAACACCAGAAGAAGTGAAGGCATGCAGATATTGAGGCAGACCAACATGGAGGCGCTGGAAAAAGCGCGAACGCTTGGCTCAGACGAGGTGCTGACGCTTCTTGAGAAGAAAGGCTTGGAAGGGAGGGGAGGCGCGGCATACCCGACTGCCAAGAAGTGGCGCAACAGCCGCGACACGCCTGCCGACGAGCGCTTCATTGTGTGCAATGCTGACGAGGGCGAGCCAGGAACCTTCAAGGACAAGCTTATCATCAGGCATAATGCAGAGACCATGATTGAGGGAATGCTCATTGCAGCATATGTTGTGGGGGCGAAGAAATGCTTCATTTACCTTCGCGGCGAGTATGAATACTTGCGCCCCCGCCTTCAGGAGCAAGTGGATTCCGTGCTTGCCAAGGCAAAGATGGACGGCGTGGAAATTGAGATTGTTAGGGGAGCAGGCGCATATGTATGCGGGGAGGCGACTGCACTTTTGCAATCCATACAGGGGTTCCGCGGAACATCGATGTACAAGCCGCCAAATCCAACCACCTGCGGGCTTTGGGGCAAGCCAACCGTAATCAACAATGTGGAGACGCTCACCTGCGTTGCGCAGGCCGTGCTTTTCGATGACTGGAATCCGAGCCTGAGGCTTCTCTCGCTTTCAGGCAACATCAAAAATCCGGGAGTTTACGAGTTCCCGCTTGGCGTGAAGATGTCCACCGTGATTGACGTTGCACGGCCAGAAAAGAAGCTCAAGGCAATGTCGTTCGGCTGCTTTGGCGGCATCATGCCGGTTGATGAGAACATGGCAATCACGCCAGAAGCGATTTGCATGGAGCAGTGCCAGCACGGGGCATACAGCATCATATTCATGGACGAAACAGTCAATGTTGTGGACATTTCATACTCCATTGCGAAATTCTACACTTACGAATCCTGCGGAAAGTGCACGCCCTGCCGAGAGGGCACCATTCGCATCCTTAACCTGCTCAAGAAAATACGCAACGGCAAGGGAGTTAAGAAGGACCTTCAGACATTGCAGGAGCTTGCCACGCACATACAGGAAACCGCTCTTTGCGGCCTTGGCCAAAGCTGCGGCAACCACGTGCTCACCAGTATCAAGCATTTCCCGCAAGATTACGATTACTACCTGAAGAAAGGTGCCAAAACATGAAGATAAAACTCAATGGCAAGGAAATCGAGGCAGACTCTGCAAAGTCGCTTCTGGACACCTGCCGCGAGAACGGCATCAATGTGCCCACGCTTTGCTACCATGCCAGCCTGTTCCCCGAGGCGCGCTGCAGGGTGTGCCTTGTGGAAATGAACGGCAAGCTTGTCACCTCATGCTCCACCAAGCCCCGCGAGGGCGCGTCAATCATTACAAACAACGAGCATGTGATGAAGGCAAGAAGGCTGAATATGGAATTGATGGTGCCCGAGCCTGCATGCAGGAAAGAGGACGACTTGGAAGTGTGTGGGATTTACGAGGAAGTCGGCATGCGCTCGGCGCGCTTTGCCAACATCAAGGAATACAAGCCCGACCTTGGCGCCGCAGTGATACGCGACAACAACAAGTGCATAAACTGCGGAAGGTGTGTCAAGGTCTGCGCGGACATACAAGGCGTCTATGCTATTGACTTTGCTTCCCGCGCGCACAACGAGCACGTCACTCCTTATTTCGAGAAGAACCTTGCCGATGTCGCTTGCATACGCTGCGGCCAGTGCATACTCAATTGCCCAGTCGGAGCGATATCTGAGCGCTCGCACATTGATGAAGTGATTGCGGCGCTTGATGACCCTGAGAAGCATGTGGTTGCCCAGGTGGCGCCATCCATACGCGCTGCGCTGGGCGAACTGTTTGGCATGCCAGCCGGCACGCTTGTCACAGGCAAGACGGTTGCCGCGCTGCGCCGCTGCGGCTTTGACAAAGTGTTCGACGTTGATTTGGGCGCTGACATGACCATAATGGAGGAGGCGTCGGAGTTGCTGCACAGGCTGGGCAATGGCGGCAAGATGCCGATGATTACGACTTGCTGCCCGGGCTGGATACTGATGATGGAATTTTTCTACCATGATCTCATTGGCAACATGTCCACCTGCCGCTCGCCGCACGAAATGCTTGGCATGCTCATCAAGACATATTATGCAAAAAAGGCGGGCATTGACCCGAAGAAAATCGTGGTGGTTTCCATCATGCCCTGCACTGCCAAGAAGTTCGAGTCCACAAGGGAAGAGCTTGAGACGGGTGTGGACTATGTTCTTACCACGCGCGAGCTTGGAAGACTTGCCAAGATGAAGAAGGTGGATTTTGCCTCCCTTCCCGACGAGGAATTCGACCCGGCGCTGGGAATTGCTACTGGTGCAGGAGTCATTTTCGGCGCAACCGGAGGAGTTATGGAGGCTGCGCTTCGCACCGCGCACTTCCTGGCAACCGGCAAGGAATTGGAGAAGCTTGAGATAACCGAAATACGTGGCATGAAAGGCATAAAGGAAGGCAAGATAGTGCTCAACGGCAAGGAAGTGCGCTTTGCGTGCGCGCACGGCGGGGCGAACGCGCGCCAGCTCATGGAACAGAAAGACAAGTACCACTTCATCGAGATAATGGCGTGTCCGGGCGGCTGCGTTGGCGGGGGCGGGCAGCCGATTTACCGCGACCCTGACACGCTTAGGAAGAGAACGGAAGCAATCTACGGCGCAGACCGCACAAGCAAGCTTCGCCGCTCGCACGAGAACCCAATTGTGTTGCAGATTTACAAGGAAATGCTGGGCGCGCCGCTTTCCGAAGAGGCTGAACGCCTGCTGCACACCCATTACGTGAAGAAGGATAGGTTCTAGGGTGGCAGCTTATAGACCTGGAGATGCGGCACTCCTTTTATTGTCATCGCATGCGAGGTTGGAAGCCCTGCTTTTTTTGCAGCCGCAAGCGCGCGCTTGCCCACAATGTTCGCGTTCTGCGCAGAGTTGAGAGCTGCCACTGCCTCTTTTGCATCCACTTTTTTCCCCAAGTAGAATGGCGCATATGCGGACAAGTCAAGGCGCATCTTCTTGTTGGCAAGCACCCTGCCGATGAGCTCGGAGTCGCAAAGCGCGACAATTTCGCCGTCTGGGGAAGGGTGCGTCTTCAAGTACATGATAGGAGAACTGCGGCAAGGCTAATAAAAGATAGCGGAGGATTTGCACCATGAGATTTTTTCTTGCTGCCGCCATATGCGCACTCATTCTTGCATCTGGATGCGCGCAGAACGGCGCCACCCCTGCGCAAGCAATTGGCGAGGCGAAGTTTGTGCTGCCTGTGCAGGACCCGACTTATCATGCGCGTTACACGGTTGAGGAAGGGGCGGCAATGAAAAAGGAGGCGTGGCGCGCAGACAGCGAGATGAGAACTGACTTGTCAGTGCAGGGCATGAGAGTGCTTTCGTTTTATTTTGTGGGCAGCCGCGCCTATTCGTGCTCTTTCCTTTCAGGCGCGCCTGTATGCTACGACATCACCACCACGCTTTCACAGGCAGATGCAAGCAAACTGATGCCGCGCGAAATTGATTTTTCTGGAACGAAGCAGGTGGAGAGCGTGAAAATCGGGGACACCACAGGTAGGTGCTATGAGGCTTCGATAATCAACTTTGGCCCGCGCAAGACATGCTTTGCAGTTGGAGGAGTGATTGCGTATGATTCGTACAATGTGAGCAAGACGTTGGTGCACACTGAGTATCTTACCAGCCTGGAGATTTACCCTGCCGGGCAGGGGCCAGACGCGTCTGTGTTCGCGCTTCCGGCCAAGCCAATATCCGCGCCAGCTGTAAAACCTCCATCCGAGTTGCAACTAGATGGATAGTGGGCCCGCGAGGAATCGAACCCCGAGTCTTCGCTGTGTAAGAGCGACGTCTTAACCATTGTCGAACCCCTTTGCATTTTCCGTTGACGCTTCGCACTTTTTGCGCCTTCGCAAAAAGGCGCACCGTTTTGCCGAGGCAAAACGGGTGTTGCGAGCGTGCCCATCTGGAGCGAGCAAAAGGGTCATTCGACTACGGGCCCATGTTCTGAATTTATCTTCATCTCCAAAAGCATTAAATACCGCGCGCGAGAATTGCTTGCTGGTGATGCTTGATGGCGTACGAATACCTGGCTGACCAGCTGCAGGCGAGCACAGCTGGATTCATCGGAAGCCTGCTTGAAGGCGTGTTTGCTTTTTGTATCCTGGCTGCAATCATGCTCATTGGAATCTGGATTGCCAATTTGATTGGCAGCGTACTCAAGATATTCCTGCAGAAGGCCAAGCTTGAGAAGTTCCTAGAGGGCCACGGCGTGCACGATGCGTTTTTTGGATTCACCCTGACCGGCATTGCAGTGATATTGCTCAAGCTGTACGTGGTAGTTGCGTTCTTGGGAATTGCGGCAGATGTGATAAAGATGCCCATGCTTTACCTCATCACTGCGCAGGCAATTACCTACCTGCCCTCGCTTGCAGAGGGGCTGGTGATACTGCTTGCCGCCCTGATGGCTGCAGACTACCTGACCGACAGGATAAAGGAGAGCAAGAAGATACCTTTCGCAAACAGCCTTGGCATATTGGTGGAGCTGTTCATCGCCTACAATGCGCTGGTGATTGCACTGCCCCTCCTGCTGCCGTCCGCTGACCCATCCTTGCTAGTCTGGTCGTTCCTGGTGCTTCTCTCGGCATTCGCAATTGCCATCGGATTTGGCGCTGCGATTGCAATCGGGCTTGGCATGAAAGACACTGTTTCCGAGCTTGCCAAGAAGCACAAGGATAAGTTCAACAGGCTGCTGTAAAGCGCCTGTTTTTCCTCTTTTTTTTGTTTTATTTCTCTTTTATTAGCTGAGGCCCGGCTGCCTTCGGCACTTCCTTTTTCTCCTCTGGCGGCACGCGCCTCTTGCCTGAAAAAAAGTAGTATGCGGCGCCACTTAGGAAAAGAAGCGAAACTATTGCAAGGGCTACGGGCTGCAGCATGCCAGCGCTGCCTGACTTGGAAAGAGCGGCATTGGCTGCCTTTATCGCCCGGTCTGACGATGCAAGTGAGTCTGCATACATTGAATTTGAAAGGAATTCCTCGGCACGCGAAACTTCATTATCGATTTGCTCAGTGTCAGCTTCGCTGGCGCGGGATTTTGCTTCGGCAAGCGCTGCGCGCGCCACCTCAAGCGAGGAAGATGCCGATGCTGATAATTTAGAGAGAGCAGAGGAAACTGATGCGTTGAGTGAAGAAAGCTTTGCATATGATGCGTTGGCCTGCATAAGCGCCTCGCTTGGCGCGAGGGGGGCTTTCTTGGAAGCTGCAAGGAGCTTGTCAGCCTCATCAAGCCTGGATTGTGCCTGCGCAGATGTGAATGGGAGCTGGCGTCGCGACTGTGAAGTAAGAGCCCCATACTGGGATGAATAGTTGGAAAGCATTGATCCCATCTCAGAGCGCAGCTCATCATATGATGAGCGGATTGCACTTGCCAGGGCGATTGCCCGTTCATCGTTTTCCTCAGCAGCCTGGCCAACTGATGATAAATATGATAGCGCCTGGGAAGAGAAAAGAAGAGACTGGACAAAGTCTCCCTGCGTGTAAAATGATTGCGCAGCTAAGAGCGCATCTTTTACCGAAAGGAGCTCATCGCCGCTGCCTGCTTTGCGCGCGCTTGCATAGCTCTCAGATGCTTTGGTGAGCGCAGAAAGCGAAAGGGCGGAGAGTGAAGAGGAGCTGTCTGATTTTGCCTTGCGCAGAAGGGTTATGGCTTTCTGGTAGCTGCCAGCATCAGCCTCGTCAGATGCGCTGGTGAAGGCGTTGTGATATTTGAAAAGCGCGGAAGAGAATTGCGGCAGGTAGGAGGAGTTGGCGCTTGCAAGGGCACCTTGGAGGGAGATAAGTGAGGAAATTGTGGAATTTGCCTCTGACCTTTCCTGCAGGAAGAGCAAATAGTCGCCGCTGGAAAGGGATAATGCCTGCGCCTCAGTGCGCATTTGTGACAGGAGCGAGAGTGCCTCGTTGATTCTGCCAAGCGAGATTAGGGATTTTGCTTCCGATAGGGCAAGTGAGTCCTTGGTGCGGTTGTAGGTGATTATGATGAGCTCTGCTTGCGAGAGTGCCTCGGAAAGAGCTTGCGCCTGGTCTTGGATGACATATGATATTGAGAACTGTGCAGTGGCGCCTTTTGAAAGCGGGGAGAACAGAAGGGATAACTCGGTTTCATTTCCAAACGGGATGGCTTGCGCGCGCAGGATGCTTGAGCCTGAGAGCGGGGAGATTGAAAGGTTGGAAACGGCGCCATATGGCTCGAAAAGCGAAAGTTCGGCTTTGGAGCAGCCAAGCGATGGCGATGAGACTGCAAGAACGTATGAGATGCGCTTGGCGCCAAGCGGCAAAGTTTCATAGTTCCGCTGTGAAACCGATGCAGAGAATGGGGAAGATACTGCATAGGATATTGTGATGGCGTTCTTGCCGGGTAAGACTCTCGGTATTTTGCCTTCCAGCAGCCCTTCCTCGCCTTGAGAAGAAACTTGGAGGGGAAGTGCCTGCCAATTATACTGCGCTACTGCTGAATGCGAAAGCAATGGCACAGGTTGCGAGATTGCAAGAAGCGGAAGGCTTCGCGAGGCTGTGAATGATATTTCCCTTTTTACCTGGGCTTTTTCCTGAGTGGCAAGCAAACATTCCTCAACGGACGAAATTATCTGGGCTGGCTGGTCCATCTTGGAAAATTTGAAGGAGAAGCGCTGATTTGGAGAAACTGACGGGACGATTATCGTTGTCTTGCCCTTGCTAGGGTAAGCATCGCTGATGGCATCGCCATCATCGAAGTCAGAGTAGTAGAGCGGGGCGGTTGTGAAGACGGAAAATAAAACCTCGCTTCCGTGGAAGAGTGTGGAGGGATTTTGGGCTGAGATATATGCTGTGTAATCCGTCTGCTGCCCAAGGATAGGCGCTTGGCATACCTCATCTGCCTGCGCACTTTGCGAAAGCGAGGAGGAAAGGTATTGGGGCACTTGCACCTCTTCGGATGAGATGATGGAATCCAAATCATGCTCGATTTGCTTCATGCGCCCGGCCGCGGCTGCTGCGTCAAGATGGCCATCCACGAAATATTTCGAGAGCTTGAAGAGAGATTGGGAAAATGCAGGGTTTGACAGTTGCATTTGCCCTGAAAGATCGCATGCGCGCGCATATTTTCCCTCCAAGCCAGACCAGCCCTCGTAAATCCTGAGAAGGAGCGACTGCCTTTCCTGCTGGATTGCGCCTGACACGGCCGCAATGATGTCTGACGATGGCGAAGAAGAGAGCAGCACGCGATACTCAGATAGCATTTCCTTTTCATAGGAAACATCAAGCCCGTCACCCTGTGCTGCAGAAAGAAGCGTTGCCTGAGTGGATAATTCCCTTTCCGCCTCTTGCAGCGCAGAGGCGTTTTGCGAGCCTTGTGAAAGGGAGATTGCCAGGTCTGCAAGCCTGGCCGCGTTTGTGTAAAGAACAAACCGCTCGCCAAGTGATTTTGCCGATTGCGCCTTGGCAAATTCAGCCTCAGCCCCCAAAAGCGAGGCGCGCGCAGCCGAAAGCGATTGCGCGGAGGACAGGGAAGCTGCCTGGGCAAGTGTTGCCTCTTTGGCAACCCCGATGGAAAGCTGTGCTGCGGATTTTTGATGTTCGGCCGCAGTCTCCGCATCGGCACGCACAATGCGAAGCGAGGCAGCGGCATTTTGGGATATTTCAGATGATGATTTGGCTTCGGATATTGCGCTTGACAACCAGCTGCCCGCGCTTTTGGCGGCAAACATTGCTTCTGAGGATGAAAGCGCGGATTGCGCACGCGATTGGTCCTCCTTTGCCTGCAGATAACCGCTGTAGATTCCAGAGTATGTGCTGCCCACAAGCAATGGGCCAGAGGCAGGGCCGTATGGCGGCGAATCGCCAATAAGGTCCAGCCGCTCGCTTCCAAGAAGCGTCGTCTCGAGAGAAAGCAGGCGGAGGGAAGATTGCGCATTTGCCTTTGAGGTCGCATAATCAGAGAGCATCTTCTCCTTTGCGTCCGAGAGAAGAAGATAAAGCGAAAGCATCCGCGAAAGCGAGGTGTTGGCGCCTGCGCCAGCCAGGGAATTCATGCGCCGAGGGAAGCCTGCGGATGAAAAATCTGGAAGCTTTGGCGCGCTCGAGAAATAATCGACAAGCGCAGAATAGGACGCGGCCTCGCCTGCGCAAAAGCCGCTGCCCTGCGCAAGCAATGACTCGGCATAATTGAAATCGGTTGCTGCCACTCCTGAATAATTGCTTCCTGCCCCTGCTTTCTCAAGATACTCGTACTCTGCTTGGGAAAGCTGTGCAAGCGAGCTTGCGGCTGATTGGGCATAGTCGTGCGCGGCAGATGCATGCTCAAGGGTTGCAGAGTACCTTATTGGATAGTAAACAACGAAATTGGCCGCATCGCTGACCTTAAGAACGCTGTTGAGGTTCACTGCGAGCGAAAGGAAGAAAATGTTGTCAAGATAAAGGAGATTGATGCCGAAATTTTCCCGCACTGCGGTTTCTGCTTTTGCTGCAAGCTCATGGGAGGCACGCTGCTCCGCCTTTGCAGATGCGATTTCACCATTGGCCTGCGAAAGCAGGGAAACTGCGCTGGAAAGGGCTGCGCGCCTATCCCTGGGCACGCTTGAGAGGAAGGAATCGGGGCTTTGGATACCTATGCTTTCCAGCCCAAGGCTTCGAGTCGAGTTGTCGAATGCAAACGAATAGAAGTGAAATGATGCCGCAGATATGATGTTTGGGTTCGAGGAGAGGTATGATGGGTCGGCCCAGAATCTGTAGAGAAGGGCGTCGGGAAAGCAAGATGAGAAGCTTGCGTTGCTGGAGGCAAAAGTTGGCGCCAATGATGATGAAAAGCATAGAAGAACGAGAATGAGGCGCCCCACATGCCACCCCATGGAGGGATTTCGACCCCAATTTTATTATGGCTATCGGCGATTATTTCTTCTCGGCAGGCTCGTGCTTGGCTTCCTTGGCAGGCGCGGCGGCCGAAGAGGCATGTGCAGGCGGAGTTTCCTGCCTTGGAGACTTTTGGTCTGCCTCGGCAGCATCGCATTTTTTGACCAAGTCGTCGAGCACAAGCGCAAGGTAGGCGCCGCGCTCGGTGAGCTTGTACATGTTCTGCTTGCCCTTTTTCTCAACCGTAGCTATGCCATACTTGCGCAGCTCTGACATGAGATTGACTGTGTGCACATAGGACATGCCTGCTGTGCGCGCAAGCTTGGAAGGATACCATGCCTGCTCAGCGTCCTTGAGAAGCAAAATGATGGCGCTTGGCTTGGGCTTGAGGAAAAGCTGCTTCAGCGGCGAAGCTTTCTTTTCCGGTTTTTGCTTGGCAGGCGCCTGTGTTTCACTTGCCAAGAATGCACCTCTTCAGTATTGCCATCCGCACAGGAACGCCGTTTTTTGCCTGTTCAAAGTATTTTGCGCGCGCATCGCGGTCGAATTCGGGCGGAAGCTCGTCCAGCTTCGGGAGCGGATGCAGCACTGCCATGTCTTTCGGGGCTGCCCGGAGGGCAGACATGCTGAGGCGGAACTCCTGTGAAAGCCGCAGCGCCTCGTCCTGGTCGGCAAACCTTTCGCGCTGCACGCGGCATAGGTAGAGGATATCGCAATTTGAGAAATTGGGCTTTGTCGTTTCCTTTATTTTTGCGCCAAACTCCTTCTTCGCGCGGGCAATGACCTCGGGGCCCATGGCAAGAAGGGCGGGCGAGCAAAGAGTGACATGCGCGCCATACATCGCAAGCACGTGGAGGAGCGAACGCATGGCGCGCGCATGCTTCAGGTCGCCCATCAAAGTCACGTTCAAGCCATCGATTTTTCCCTTGAGCTTCTTTATGGTGTACAAGTCTATCAGCGCCTGCGATGGGTGCTGGTTGCCTCCGTCGCCGGCGTTTATCACCGAGTGGTCCGCAATTTCCGCTGCAAGCTGCGGCATGCCAGGCTGTGGATGGCGGATAACCAGCGCATCTGCATAGCCATCCATCATGTGTATGGTGTCGGCATATGTTTCGCCCTTCTGCGCCGAGCTCTTGTCGCTGTAGAATACGAGCGGCGTGGCGCCAAGGCGCGCAGCAGCCGTCTGGAAGGAGAAATTGGTGCGAGTGGATGCTTCGAAAAATAGGTTGGCAGTGATTTTTCCAGACAATATCTTGATGGGCTTGCCTTTCTTGAGCAGTGCCTCCATCTTGGCTGCTTCGGAAAGATAAGCGTCAGCCTCGCGCTTGTCAAAGTCATAAACCGAGAGCAAATCAGGCATGGCAACACCCAAGAGCCTGCGCAAGCAAGTTTTATAATCATGGGGCGCAGGCACGCGTTTTATAATGATTAGACGCAATTTTTTGCCTGGTGAGAACATGTTGGACAAGAATGCTCATCTTGGAAAGATTGTGAAAAACGGCAGGGTGCTCATACTTGCAATGGACCAGGGCATGGAGCATGGGCCGGTTGACTTCAATGAAAAGAACATCAACCCGGAATATGTTTGCGATGTGGCAGCGCGCGGCGGCTTTACCGGCTTTGCAGTGCAGAAGGGAATTGCCAAGCACTATAAGGAGTGCTACTCCGGCAAGGTGCCCCTTGTCCTCAAGCTGAACGGAAGGACGAACATCGTCCCAAAAGACGAGATTTACTCCTCGCCGGTCGCATCGGTGAAGGAGGCTGTGGCACTTGGCGCTGACGCCATCGGCTACACGCTTTATGTCGGCTCGCCGCGCGAGGCAGAAATGTTCCGCGATTTTGGCATTATTTCTGCAGAGGCAAACGATTATGGTTTGCCGACCGTGGTGTGGGCATATCCGCGCGGCAAGCATGTGAAGGATGAGAAATCCGTTGAGATGGTCTCGTACGCTGCACGCGCGGCACTCGAGCTTGGCGCTGACATTGTGAAGGTGAATTACACCGGCGACGTCTCGGGCTTTTCGAAAGTGGTTGCCGCAGCTGGCAGGTGCCGCGTCATCTCGGCAGGCGGAAGCAAGCAGTCCGACGCCGAGTTCTGCGCCAAGGTGAAGGAAGTGCTTGCGGCAGGCGGCGTGGGCATGGCTGTTGGCAGGAATGTTTGGCAGCATGACAACCCGATGAAGATAACTGAGCAGATAAAGAAAATCGTTTACAAGTGAGGAAGGCGGAAAAATGGCGGATGAAAAACCGGTCACGCTCGAGCAGCATCTTGCATCAGGGTGCAAGGACAAGTTGCTTGCAAAGCTTATTTCCTCGTTTGCCTACGTCGCGCTTGACGCGCAGCACCAGTTCCCAAAGTACCTGCGCGGCACCATGGGCGAGCCGAACAAGTATGGCGAGGCTGTTGCTGCGCTTGACGAGTGGGTGAATGGCTTCCTGTGCGACAACCTCATCAAGACTGGCCTGGTGCGCAAGATATATTCCGAGGAGCTGCGCGAGCCGCTGCTCGGGCACGCCGACGCACCATTCGTTGTTGCAATGGATCCGCTGGATGGAAGCTCCAATATCGTGAGCAACAATGCATTCGGCACCATTGTGGCAGTGCACAAGGAGGACCTTCCAAACGCTGGAAGGAAAATGGTTGCTGCCTTTTACAAGCTTTATGGCCCGGTGAATACTTTTGTCTACACTGTGGGCAAGGGCACGCACGAGTTTGTCAAGCATTATGACTCCGAGGGGAAAGCGCAGTTTTTGCTTCTTGCGGAGAATATGAAAATGCCTGAGCCCGGAGAGGTTTTCGGGCTGGGCGGCGACCCAGTGGACTGGAGCCCACTTTTCCTCAAGTATGCGAAAGACCTTTTCCGTGAGGAAAGGATGAAGGCGCGCTACTCAGGCACGTTTGTGGCTGACTTTTCGCAAATCCTGCACAGGGGAGGGATATTTGCCTACCCTTCCACGAAAAAAAGCCCTAAGGGCAAGCTTCGCCTGTATTACGAGGCCCAGCCAATGGCATACATAATCGAGCAGGCAGGCGGGGCAAGCTGGTCAGGCACGGGCTCGCTTCTGGATGTGAACGAGAAGGATGTGGATGCGCGCGTGCCTCTTTACATGGGCAGCAAGGCGCTCGTGGGAAAGCTGAAACAGGCGCTGAAAGAATAGCTAGGGCTGCTCCCATTCTATCTCGTAATATTCAGACTTGCTGCCAGGCACTTCTATCCTCTTCACTGCGTAGTAGGTTACTGATGTTTCGCGGTCGCAAATCGCCAAAAGAAGCTCAAGGCCAATGCGCTTGCACTGCTCGATTGCATCCGCAAGCTCCTCGCCGCCGATGTATTCCTCTTCTGAAAGAGAGAACATCAGGTATTTTGGCTTGCCAGTCTTGGGGTTTTCTATACCGCCGTGCGCGCGATGGAAGAGGAGGAAATCCAAAGTGGTGTGGAGGTCTGCCGCTTTTTTCGCTGCTTTCTTTTTCTTCGCCTCACCAGGTATGGCCAGGACGAATGTCTTTTTCACAGAATGCGCGACGCGGATGGCGCGCGCCCATTCGGATATCAGGAGCTTGCTTGCGCGCGGGAAGCAGTGCACCACGTGCTTGCTGTGTATCCATTCCTTGCCCTCGCGCGAAGGCGAGGCGCCTGGAAAGTAAAGCCTGAAGTGTGTGCCGAACTTGAAGCCAGTTTTCAGCACAAACCCGCGCAGGCGCCAGTCCTCGTAAACTTCGTAGAGCTGCAGGAAGTCCTTGTGCTGGCGCTTTGCAGCCTTGATTACCACTGCCTCGTCCCCATTCTGCAAATGCAATCCAGCATGGCGCATCAGGAAAAGCGTTTCGTACGCATCGAGTTTGGAAAGCTTTCCGCGCTGCTCTGCCTTGTAGGAGCCGAACTGGCCGAACCAGTGGGACTCGTAAAGCCGCTTGCCCACTTCCTCGTCGTCAATTATCGCCCACAAGTCGTCCTTGTAAAACCTGCCAGAGATTGCGAATTTGTCAAGCGAAAGGGCGCCGCCAGGGTATTTCTTTGCGTTGTTCCTTCCGTAGCGCTCGCAGATTTCGCTCACCTGGCGCGCAATCAGCCCGCGGTCGCGCCAATCCTTGTAGGTGAAGTAGCGCGCCATCTGCTTTTTCTGCTCAAATGCCGCTGCCACGTGGTTGAAGCGGTATTCGTTGAGCGAGGAGTCGAATGCGCGGCCATTCCGTATGTCCATCAGGTAAAGCGCTTCCTCAGGGAAGAGGTGTATGTGGCCTTTTTTCATGTAGCCGTAATGCCCGTTCACAAGCGAGGAGACCGACTCTGGCTCGGAGACCACTGCTGTTTTTTTCTTGGGGGAAAAATCGATTTTTATTGCCATGTTATCACGCTCTTGGGGGATTTTGAAAAAATTATCCCCGGAAGATTGCTGAGGTGTATTGCCCCACAAGGTTTAAAACGTGAGCGAGATGGAAGGGAAGCATCGCGCGTGGGATGCGCGGCAGGGATGAAGATGGCGCGCGTAAGAAGGAAGCTGGGAACTGGGAAGCATTACGATGCGCTGCGGCGCAAGAACGCCAGCCTGCCTGACGGCATGCTTGCGAGGCTTGTGAACCAGAAGTATGCGGTGGTGGGAGAGCACTCGGCAGCCAAGCTCTGCCATTGGGCAGGCGAGTCGCTTCGCGATAGGGGAGAGTGCTACAAGTCGAGATTCTACGGCATTTCCTCGCACCGCTGCCTGCAGTGCACGCCTGTTCTCCAGTTCTGCAACCACGCGTGCGTTTTCTGCTGGAGAATGATGCCTGAAAGGGACGCATACGGGAGTGTGTTGGGGTTTGAATGGAATGATGCCAAGTTTGTCGCAGATGGCTTGGTTGCAGGGCAGAAAACTCTGGTGGCTGGCTTTGGAGGCAACCCTGAAGTGAAGAAGGCGCTTTATGTTGAGGCGTTGTCGCCAAAACACGTTGCACTTTCCCTGACCGGCGAGCCTACGATGTACCCGAAGATGGACCAGCTGCTTGCCGAGTTCCACGCGAGAGGCATGACCACGTTTGTCGTTACAAACGGCACCCTGCCAGAAGCGGTTGCAAAATGGAAAACGCTGCCCACACAGTTCTATGTATCCATGGTGGCGCCAAATGAGGAAATCTATCGCAAGTTCATACGCCCATCCGCACCAGGGCTTTGGAAAAAGTATTTGCGCACGCTTGGGATGATGCCAGATATTGGGAAGAAGACAAGGACTGTGCTGCGCATGACTATTGCGCGCGGGGTGAACGACTGCGACCTCGATGGCTATGCAAAGCAGATAAAAGTTGCGCAGCCGCATTATGTTGAAGTGAAGAGCATGGTGTTTGTGGGGGGAGCGCGCTCGCCTGAGAGAGGACTGACGCTGGAATCCATGCTGAAAATGGATGAAGTTGAGGGGATTGCGCACAAGCTGGCAGAGGCGACAGGCTATAGGTTCACCGACACGCATGTGCCCTCGCGCGTGGCGTTGCTGTGCAGGGATGAGGGAACTGAGAGAAATAGGATGATAAAATGGCAATAAAGGCAATTATTTTTGACATTGACGGCGTGCTTGCCGACTCGCGCGAAGCGATTGCACACAACACCATCTGCCTCATGAAGGAATTTGGCTTTGACGTGCCTGCCGCGCGCGTGGAGAGCATGTCATCTGCGCATTCCGCAGAGTCCGTCCTTATTGCCCTCGCGCCCTCGCTTTTTGAGGACCGCGCGCTTTTGAGGAAAATGCTTGCACGGCTTGCGGCGCTCACCAAGGAAAATATGCAAATGGTAAAACCCGCGCCGATTGCGTTGTCGGCGCCTGCCCTTGCCGCGCGCTACAGGCTCGCCGCAGCAAGCAACAGGAAGTCAAGCGCAAGATTGGTGCTGATGCAGATTGGCATCGAGGGGCATTTTGAGGCAGTCATGACTAGCGAGGATTCACCGCCAAAGCCCGACTCAGCCATGATAAGAAAGGCGCTTGAGAAGCTCGGCGTGCGCGCTGATGAGGCTGTTTTTGTCGGCGACAATTTGGAGGACATGCAGGCAGGAGAGGGCGCAGGCGTGCGCTCGATAATGCTTGATGGGATGAATAGGGACGCGTGCGAGAAGTTCCTGAAGGAATTTTTGAGCTAATTTATCTCGACTACTCCGTTCTTATTTTCCATGGTGAACGAGTGCGAAGGTGAATTTTCTGCCAGCGAAAGCCCGCATGGTGAATTTGCGCGTGCTGAGAAGCTGCCTGCAGTGAAAGTGATGGAATTTCCATCTGCAAAAAGCGATGCGGGGTTGCCCCTTACCTCCACAGTGCGCGTGTTGCCATTGCCCATTGAGCATGCCGACTGCAGCTTTGCCGAAAATTCGCTGAAGGAAGATTGCGAGAGCGATGTATCAAGCCGCGCCTGCGCGCTTGCTGCAAGGCGCGAGGAAGCCACATAGACTATGCCGAATGCCGAGATGAAAATCAGGAAAACAAGCAGGGTCTCGATTGATGCTTGCGCATGGGAATTTAAACGCATTTGTACGCGCATGCGATTGCCTTCCACTTACTGGCATTTTTCCGTGCGCCTGTTTATCGCAGGCGCGCCATTTGCCCTTAGATGCATTTTCGCGTGTAAGTGTCGCAGCTGCCTGACTCGCAGTCGATGTTGTTTGCGCAGTAGTCGCCGCTTGCGCCTTTCACCGCGCCATTCTCAGATGCCTCGAGAACAGCAGCAGTTTTCTGGTCTGCGGCGTTGGCTGCCTTGCTGGCGCTTTTCATCAGGGTGCTTGCAAGTATTACTGCTAAGCCCAGGATGACTACCAAAACCACGAGCATTTCGGCGGAAAGCTGCCCTTTCATACCCATCCCCCCACCCCGTTAGGAATAACGCAGGCGCTGGTTAAAAGGTTTTCCCAAAAAATGAGCATGGGAAGGTGCGCCAGATGAAGCTCTTGATTTGCGAAAAGCCGAAAGTTGCAGAGAAGATAGCGCATGCGCTTTCGCATGGAAAAGCAGCAAAGAGGCATTTTGGCGAAGTGCCTTACTATGAGCTGGAGCGCGACGGCGAGAAAATCACAGTAGTCTCTGCGGTCGGCCACCTTTACACCCTGAGGCAGACAAAAGGCGAGCGGGGCTATCCTGTTTATGACATCGAATGGGCTCCAACTTCGGAAGTCGAGGACGGCGCAAACTACACCAAGAAATACCTGGATGCGATAAAGAAGCTCTCGCCTGGCGCGGATGAATACATTTGCGCCTGCGACTTTGACATTGAGGGAAGCCTGATTGGCTACAATGCAATCAGGTTTGCCTGCGGAAGCGAAGAGGGGAGTCGCATGAAGTTCTCCGCGCTGACTGATTCTGATTTGGAAGATGCATATGTGGAGCGCGGAAAGCTGGATGTGGAAAACGCGCTTGCTGGCGAGGCGCGCCACATGCTGGACTGGTTCTACGGAATCAACCTGAGCCGCGCGCTCATGGCATCCATCCGCAGCGCGGGCGCAAGCTACAAGCAGACCATGAGCATCGGCAGGGTGCAGGGGCCTGCGCTTGCAATACTTGCAAAGAAGGAAAAGGAAATCGCCGCGTTCGTATCCTCGCCATATTGGGAATTGTGGTGCAAGGCAAAGGGGGTGAGGTTTGACCACACAAGCGGAAGGTTTGTGAGGAAGGAGGAAGCCGATGCCGCGATGAAAGGCTCGGGAACGCCAGGAGCTGTGGAGAAAGTGGAGAGAAAGCAGTTTGAGCAGCCGCCTCCGCCGCCTTTTGACCTGACCAGCCTGCAGATGGAGGCGCACCGCGCGCTTGGCATTGCGCCTGCCCGCACGCTTGAGATTGCCCAGACGCTTTACGAGGCGTCCATGATATCCTACCCGAGGACAAGCTCGCAGAAGCTTTCTGCGAAGCTGAACCTGAAGCGCATCATCGAGTCGCTTGCGAAGAATCCTGCTTATGAGAAAATCGCCAAGGGGCTGATTGCCGAGGGCAGGATGACCCCTGCGGAAGGCAAGAAGGAGGACCCGGCGCACCCGGCAATACATCCAACCGGCATGATGGGCTCTGTTGGCGACAAGGAGATGCGCCTGTATGATTTGATTGCGCGCAGGTTCCTTGCCTGCTTTGGGAAGCCGGCAGTACGCGAAACCATGAAGGTGTCGCTCCTGTCAGGAACGCAGCATTATTCAACATCAGGCAGCAGGACAGTGCAGGCAAACTGGTTTGACGCCTATGCACCATATGTGAAGATGGACGAGGTGACGCTGCCCGCTTTCTCTGAGGGCGAGAAAGTTGAAGTCTCAGGCTTCAAGATAGATGAGAAAAAGACGCAGCCGCCGCGCAGGTACACGCAGGCATCCATCATTTCAGACCTTGAAAAGCTTGGGCTGGGTACCAAGGCAACGCGCGCGGCTGTTGTAGAGACGCTTTTCAAGCGAGGCTACCTGGAAGGTGAGAGCATCAGGACAACCCCGTTCGGCATTGCAGTCTATGACCTCTTGGTGAAAGTGGCGCCGGAAATAATGGATGAGGAGCTCACGCGCAGCATCGAGGATGAGATGGAAAAGATTGCGGATGGCGAGAACGAGAAAAAGGCGATTGAGGACGGCAAGAAAGTCCTAGACGCCATACTCAAGAAATTCGAGGGCAAGGAAAAAGACATTGGCTTTTCGCTCCTGTCCGGGCTGCGGCAGAAGGATTTTGCGGATAGCTACCTTGGCAAGTGCGTGAAATGCGGCGGCGACCTGCGCGCGATACGCTCGCGCGCTGGAAAGCAGTTTGTGGGCTGCTCAGGCTATCCAGAATGCAAGGTGACTTTCCCATTGCCGCAGGAAGCGAAAATCGTTCCGCTTGGCAAGGCGTGCGAGAAATGCGGCACGCCGATGATACGCGTGGTGAGAAAGGCCAGGAAGCCTTTTGAAATGTGCCTGGACCCGACATGCGAAACAAAGAAGAGCTGGGGCACGCCGAATTACCAGAGAAGCGCAGCTCCGGCTGCAAAGCCAACTGCAGCAGGCACAGCTACAGCAAAGCCTGCAATTTCAGCATCTGTCGCATCCTCTTCAACAATAGCAACCCCCGAGGCAGCAGGCAAAGTAGTGGCAGCGCCAACCTTGGCGGCCCCGGCGCCATTGAAAAAAGTTGCAGCGAAGAAAAAAGCGGCCAGCAAGAAGAAAATTGGTGAGAAGAAATGAAAAGCGGGAAACTGGTTATTTTCATTCCGGCCTACAACGAGGAGCGGGCAGTGGGCTCAGTTGTGCTCCTTGCAAAGAAATATGGCGAAGTCTTTGTGATTGATGACGGTTCGAAAGACAAGACTGCCGAGGTGGCGCGCGATGCTGGCGCCAAGGTGATAGCACGCCAGGAAAATGGAGGTTATGGGGCAGCAGTCAGGACCGCACTTGCTTCTGCGCGGAAAATGGACGCAGGCGCTTTTGTTTTCATGGATGCTGACGGGCAGCACGATGCAACCGAAATACCTATAGTGGCTGCGCCTGTGCTTTCCGGAAAGGCAGATGTGTGCCAAGGCTCGCGCTTCCTTGGAAAATTCGTCTCGGCGCCAGCAGGAAGGCGGGAGGGCGTGGCATTCATAAACAAGCTCTCCAGCGCGCACAATGTCAAGAAAGAGGTGGACAGCCAGTGCGGCTTCCGTGCGCTTTCAAGAAAAGCAGCAGAAACCATTGAAATTTCCCAGGGAGGCTATGCTGGCTGCGCCGAAGTGGTGGCATCTGCCCAGCAGGCCAATTTGCATGTTGTTGAAGTACCCGTCCACGTAAAATATTTCACGGAAAGGAACAATCCATTTGCGCAGGGCGCAGGTTTGGTGGATTATGTCGCAGGGCAAGTGATAAGGAAGAACCCGCTTGCGCTTTTTGCAGGCATTGGCGCGATTTTGCTCGCGGCATCTGCGCTGCTCGGGGTTTTCGTCGTTGACACATTTTACACCAGGCATGAACTGGCAACCGGCTCGGCATTCCTCACGGTGTTTTTCGGGATTGCAGGCATGATAATGGCACTGATTGGCCTGAACCTTTACACTTTGAAAAAGGTGCTGGAAACGAGGGATAATAGGTGAAGGCGAAGAAACCTGCAGGCAGGCAGAAAATTCCGAGAAGAAAAATGGTTGGGCAGATGTGCCTGGGCGAAAAAGCGCAGATGAGCGCATTGGCGCGCCTCAAAATGCATTTTACCTTGCCAGTCATCATTGTTATTTTGTTCTGCCTCATTTTTGCAGTGCAGATAGGCGCGTTGCAGCCAGATATTAACTTTCAGAAAACAAGCATGGCACTGGATGGCAATAGGGGGAATGAGAATGCCTATGCATCATCTGGAAACTTGCTGTTCAAGCTGCCGCACAGGGCAAACCTAAGCGCCAGCGCTGATTTTGATGGGATTGGGCGCGCGACCTCGCTTTCATACTGGGCATATGGAGTGGGAATGAATGTAACCAGGATAGAAGTGGATGGTGCAGTTGCATGCTCGCCATGCACATCCGGTAAGGATTACCCAATTGATGCTTCAGGCAGAATGGCAATCGGCATTTCTGCGCAGGAAGTTCCAGTGGAAATTGGCGAGAGCAACGCAATCCTACGAAGGGCTTTTTTTGAAAAGAATGTCAAGACGAACATTGACACTCCGATAATGGTGTCAGTCAGGGGGAGCTGGTCGGCGTCTGCCAACTCAGCAGTGCCTTCCTCGTTTTATGGCATTGACGCGCCGTTCCATATCCACCGAGTTCCTATTGCAGCCAGTCATATCCTGAAATTGCAGTGGCCGTGGTCAGAGTATACATATGTTTCGGTGGTGCCGGCATCGGCCATTTACGCTGTTTTGGGAGTAAGCTACCAATATTCATACAAACTATGGGAAATTGCGCTGTTTTTCCTCCCAGTGGCGCTTTTCTATGTATTTTCCAGGAAGCTCTCGCGCGGAAAGGATGCTGTTTTCCTTTTCGCCTCCTTGCTTTACATTTTCATGCCCACGCAAGGCATGGTAACTGGCGGCGGGGCAGACCTGTTCATGTACGGCATGACTGCGCATACGCTTGCCACCACGCTCTCCCTATTCTCGCTGCTGTTTTCCTATGAATTTGCAGTGGAACGGAAGAATGGGCGCTTTTGGCCCGCTGCGCTATTGTTTGCCCTTGCAATTGCCTGCAACCCCAGGATTTTGCTCTCGCTTGCCATTGGCATGGGTGCGATTTTTGCTTTTTCATTGGTTCTTTCCAGCCCAAAAAGGGCAGTTTTGCTAGGAATTGCCTGTGCGGCGCTTGCAGCTGTGCTTGTTGCACCTTTCCTGATCGGAATCCAGGGATTGACGGGCTCTTACGCTGCGCTAGGGGGGGCTAACTTCGAAAGCCTTGCCTGGTCTGTTGTTGGCTTTTTCCAGCTCGGCTATTTTGTGCTGCCCTTACTCTTCATCACAGCTATTGCTGGAGCAGTTAAGAAGAAGGAGATGTTCCTGCTTTTCCTTTTTGCAGACTGCGCTTTGGTATTTGTAATCGCCAACAGCCCAGAAATCAATAGGATGGCGCCATTTTTGGATGGCATCAGATTCATGCCATCGTTTTTCCTGCCGGTGTTTTTCCTTTCCGGAGTAGGGGCATTTTTCGCATATGAGTGGCTTGTTGCCCAGTGGTCGCAGCGCGTAGCAGGGCGTTTCAGGCTCGACAGGCTTGATGCCACTGTTTCTTTCATGCTGGTGATTGTCCTCCCGCTTTCTGCGCTTTTCATATCATCAGCATTTTCTGCAGCAGAGCAATATTCCGCAGAGGCAAGCTCCCTCGCAGTTGCTGCTGAATACACTGAGCTGAAGACGGCATATTCCATGGTTGGGGATGGATGTGTTGTCTTGGCAGGGAGAACTGACATATCCCACTACCCAATTTTTGACCAGGGATTTGAGCGCACCTACTTGTATGAAACCGCCCAGCAGCAGGGCATTGCAGGCTTTGCTTCGACCATGCGCTGCAAGTATGTCCTATTTGGGAACCTGAAATGGGTAACTGATGAAAACTCTTCCGCGCGATGGCAAGAGTATGAGGAAATCGCCAAAGATCCGCGTTTTGCCGAGATTGCATATGGGGGGAGCAATCGCTTGTTTATGATAAAGAACGATAACGCTGCTGCAAGAGTGGAAAGCTTTGGGGCGAGGCTGGATTCCTATTCTTTTGACTATGACAGGGGCGCGGTTCGTGGCGAGTGCCTTGGCTGCAGCTGTTCGCTTCGCATCAGGAATGATTGGATGCCGCCTTCCGTGCAATGCAGCGGCATACCAGACTGCAAGATAAAGCGGGATGAGCCAAATGCGCTGTGGATTGACAATGTGCCCCAAGGCGAGTTTGAGGTCTTGCTTGAGCCAGAGCCTGCAGATTGGTTCTACCCAATGGCTACAGCATGCGCAGCGGTTGCAATTGCCTGCGGCTATGCTGCAGGAAGGATGAAGGATTAGACGCGCGCTGCAAATTCCTTGAGGAAGTCCGTAAGTTTTTCTTCAGGTATTGTGGCGCCTGCGGCAATGTTGTGCCCGCCGCCCACCCCGCCGACCTGCGCACAGCATTCCGAAAGTATTTTGCCCAGGTTGAGGCCTGCCTCGACAAGCTTGCGCGTGCCGCGAGTGGAGAGCTTTATCTTGCCAGGCTCTTCCGTGGAAAGGGCAAGTATTGGCTTTTGGCGCGTGCCTGCGAAAAGCATGCCAGCCACCACTCCGATTATTGAATCTGGAATGGCGCCTCGCGCATCTAGGAAGAGGAATTTGCCCAGATCATTGGTGTTTTTGGAGGCAAACTCTATGCCTGCTCGCAGGTTCTTGCGGTGCTCTGCCAAAAGCGCCTGCGCGTCACCATACGCGCCTGCGCGCTGCAGGCAGACCGAAACTCCAAGTTCAGGCCTGCCGTTCCTGCCGCATGCGTTCAAGAGTGTGGAGAACTCAGACGCATCGCGAAGCAGCGTGCCTTGCGGCATGCGCTTGAGAGTGAAAGTTTCGCCAACCAGCCAGGAGGCTGCTTCGGGCGAGGAGCGCATTGCCAAAAGCTCGGCAAGGGAGGACACGAGCGTGCGGCGCTCCTCGAATGATAGGTCTGAATAGGTGCGCCATTTTTCTCCGTTTTTTTGCTCAAT
>Ga0172370_10000470_pt1 | contig 63217 bp, 59 predicted proteins | sample LakKiv5m_FD_114538 | JGI IMG/M metagenome (GOLD analysis project Ga0172370, IMG submission 114538) | Freshwater microbial communities from Kabuno Bay, South-Kivu, Congo - kab_022012_11.5m | ecosystem: Environmental > Aquatic > Freshwater > Lake | place: Democratic Republic of the Congo... | reverse complement strand
TCTTCTTTTACTCGCTTGAGAATTTGCTCTTTCATCTCGTTTGAGATTTTAAACGCTTTTTTCATATGTTTCTAGTTTAGTAACACATGGAGAAAGTGTCTAGTGTTTGGGGTACCTTCCAAAGCGACTATTGAGTGGTCGCTAAATAGCTATTATATGGTCGCCAGAAGTCTACTAATAATATAAATAGAAGAAGATAAAGAGAAAGAGATAAGAATTAGACTTGTATTTTTTAAATACTCAATCAATTATCGCTTTAATTTATATAAGTTTTCAGGTTATTTTTTAAGCAAATTGGTTTATGAAAGTAGCTAAAATAAGTAATTAATATAGCTAATATTAAACAATTTATTGAGATTGATAAATAACTTAATAAAGCTTAATAATTTACCCAATTTGTATAAATAAACTGAGTGATTTAGAGAGTGTTTTTTGACCAGTAAATAGCCAAATATCTCTTAAAAACTCCAAGCATTTAAACGGTCAAAAGCTGTTAAACAGCATAAAAATAAGGTATGATATAAGAGTCCACATAGCGCTTGCTATGCCCTATATCGTCCCTTAAAAATTGAATGAACAGTGGTTTAACTCCCAATAAATTAATAACACCAGATGGTCTGGCTGATATCTTAAATATCTCTAAGGCTTCGGTTTATCGTCTAATTGCTAGTCGAAAATTACCTTTTTATAAGGTTGGCGGTAGCTTGAGATTTAGTATTGATGATATCGATAAATATCTAGGTGGGGTTAGAGTTGAACCAATTGTTTAATGTAAATGAATATGAGTATATATAAGCGATATAATAAGTATTGGATTAATCTAGGCTTCGGTCGTCTGCGCTATCGCAAGGTTAGCCCGGATAATTCTTATGCCGGAGCTAAGGCATATGAAGCTCTCTTAAGACAGAAGTTGGCTAGAGGAGAATCTATTGAAGATAGTAAAAAGGCCGAAGATGGCACCCCTTTGTTCTTAGAGTTTGTAGATAGATGGTATAAGACTTATGTAATGACCAATAATAAGCCATCAGAACAGACTCAAAAGGAGTGTATGATAAAGAAGCATCTTAAACCATATTTTGGAAAGATGGCCTTAAATAAGATAAGCGCACTTCAAATTGAAGAGTTTAAATCCAAAAAACAATTCAGCGGATTATGTAATAAGTCTATTAATAATCTACTTGGGATTTTGGGTAAGTGCCTAAGAACTGCTCAGGAATGGGAGATTATTGATAAGGTGCCTAAAATAAAGCCTTTAAAGGTAGCTCCTCAAGAGGTTAAATACCTAAACGAAAAGGAATATAGTCATTTGTTAGCTAAAGCTAATGATGGGAGTATTCTTTATGAGATGCTTTTGTTTTCTCTTCGGACTGGAGTTAGAATCGGAGAGTTAATTGCCTTGGAGTGGCCAGATGTCAATTTTAATGATGGAACGATAACTATCAGACGAAATATTGTTAATGGCATTATTGGTTCTCCCAAAAATAATAAGTTTAGGAGTATCTATTTGGCACGAGATATTCTGGATAGATTATTGCTCAGGAGAGAAAATTATGGAATTATTTTTCCTAATAGCAACGGAGAACACTTTAGCAGGTTTACTTGTCGGGACTATTTAGACAGGATGTGTCTCAAGGCTGGAGTTAAAAGAATCAGTTGGCACGCTCTACGCCACTCTTTCGCCTCCCAGTTGGCAACCAATGGCGTCTCCTTAAAGACCATACAAGAGCTTCTGGGGCATTCTGATTTAAAGATGGTTCAAAGATATGCTCACTTGGAGCCAATCACTTTAAGAGAGGCTATTAAGACCTTAGAGCCGAAGCAAGAAATCAATTTTCGTCACAATAGCGTCACAGGTCTAGAAAAAGCATTGGTTGAGTCAAGAGTTGGAACCCCTGAAAAATCAAAAAGTGCCCATAAATAAACAAAAAACAGGCTTTCGCCTGTTCAATGTTTGTGTGGGCACACAAGGATTCGAACCCTGGACCCCTTCGGTGTAAACGAAGTGCTCTAACCAGCTGAGCTATGTGCCCTCTATAGCTTGTGGGCGAGAGAGGATTTGAACCTCCACAGCGGTTAAGCTGCAAGCCCCTCAAGCTTGTGCGTCTACCAATTTCGCCACTCGCCCCAAAACACTATTTAACGGCTTTGGCAGTTTTTTCTTTCAACTTCTTCTTATATTTATTATCTTTCAAGAAATATAATTTAGCGCGTCTAACCTGAGCTACTTTCTTCACTTCAATCTTAGTGATGGTTGGTAAGTTAATTGGGAAAATCTTTTCGACACCAATACCATCGGAAACTTTGCGGACGGTAATAGTCGCCGCTTTCTCGTTGCCGTGTTTATGGGCGGTAATAATACCTTCAAAGTATTGGATTCTCTCTTTTTCTTCGCCCTTGGTGTTTAATTCTTTGATTTTTTGGTGAACCCGGACAGTCATGCCTGGCTTCAGATCTAGGGATCGGTCTTTTTTGGTCTCGGCCATATTATTTAAAGTAAAGCGCCAAAACGCCTCTAAAAGGGCGTTATTGGCTTAATATTTTATTAACTTATGTAACTTCCCCTATAATATAAGTAAAATTAGCTCTTGTCAATATGGTTTTTCACCAAATTATACACTTTTTCAAAAACTTCTTCCGGCCTTAAATTAGTAGCATCCAGGTAGTAGTCATAGTTCCGTTTGTCATAGACATCAATATTGTAGTACTGGCGGTAGCGATCATGGTCGCTTTTGAGGCGGTGTTCCATGCTGGCTAAAACATCCTGCCAGTTGTTCATGTCTTTGTCTTCATTTTTTCGTTCGCCCTTCTCGCTAATATCCTTCCAGATTCTTTTAGCGGCCACTTCCTTGTCGGTGTCCAGATAGATTTTGAAAGAGTGGGGTATGAAGTACCAGGAAGTGCGGCCTTCAATCACAAAATTATCTTGGGTTTGGCCCAGTTCTCGCTGATATTCATCAACTTCCAAATCGGTTTTGGGGTCACTTTCTCCCAGTTTGTTATACTCCGCCAAAGTCAGACCGCGTTTGGCGGCCGCATCTCTTCGGAGTCCGCCCATGTAATATCGAGGCCAGCCCAGTTTCCGGGCTAGCTCTTGGGCGAGGGTCGATTTGCCGGAGCCGTGAGCGCCGGAGATGGAGATAATCATTTATTTTACTTTTTTAAAAAAATAAATTATATTATAACTATAACACAAACTATCAGAAAATAACAAAGTGCTCAGCCCTCTATTAGGGCTCTTTAATTGTTAGTCTATGTATCTAGAAAAGCTCGAAATTCAAGGATTTAAATCGTTTGCCAACAAGAACTCCCTGGTTTTCCCTGGCCTGATTGAAGGTGATCGTCGCGGGCTGACTGCGATTGTCGGACCAAACGGTTCCGGCAAATCCAACACGGCTGATGCCGTTCGTTGGGCTCTCGGTGAACAGAGTATCAAGACTCTGCGCGGCAAGAGAAGCGATGATGTGATCTTTTCCGGTTCCGACCAGAAGAGTCGTTTGGGTATGGCGGAAGTTTCTCTCTATCTCAACAATCGCGGTACTCGGAAAAAAGCTAAGCCGGTGGTGGAAGGTGAAGAGCCGGCCCCGGAAGACAAAATAGACACCTTGTTATCTCAAGATGAAATTATTATCACTCGTCGCATTTTCCGCGATGGTGAAAGTGAATACTTAATCAACAACTCCCGCGCCCGTTTGACGGACATCCAAATGCTTCTCGCCAAAGCCAGCTTCGGTCAGAAAACCTATAGTGTCATCGGCCAAGGTATGGTGGAGGGCTTCTTGAATACCAGTTTGTCGGAGCGCAAAGACTTCTTCGATGAAGCGACCGGCGTCAAACAATATCAAATCAAGCGCGATATCGCCCTCAACAAATTGCAGGGTAGTTATGAGAATCTGAATCAAGTGGAAATTTTGCTTAACGAAATTGAACCTCGCCTCCGAAGTCTGACCCGTCAGGTCGACAAGCTCAAAAAACGAGAAGAGATTGAAACCGCTCTTAGTACTTGGCGCAATAATTACTATGGCGTCAATTGGCACACTCTCAACGATCGCTTGAATGAGATTAACACCCGCTATTTAGAACTGGAGAAAAACAAGTTGGGCAAGGAAGATAAATTGGTTTCTCTGAATTCAGAGTTGGGCCAGATTGAGAGTCAGCCGGCTATCGGTGATGACTTCAATGAACTGCACCAGTCCTTGTCGCGCAAGCAAGAAGAAGAAGGTAATTTACTGCGTCAGGAAGGTCGTTTAGAGGCCTGGATTCGCATGAAAGCTGAAATGCCAGAGGGTGGTGATCCCAAGGAACTAGAAAGAACAAAAGCCGGATTAATGGAACAAATTAATGCTCTGCAGCTTGAAATTGAAGCCGCCAAGAACAGCTCTGATGGTAATAATGATCTTGAATCCCGCAGAAGAGCCCTCTCTGATCTGCAATCCGAGCGTGACGGTCTGGAAAAAGAATTGTCAAAACTAAATGCTTGGCTGGAAATGAAACTGGAATCATCCGGTCAATTTGATTTATCATTTTTGAATAACAAGAAACAGGAACTCAGCAAAGAAATTGTCGTAGCCGAAGAAGAGCTAGTGGAGATTCAGAATTTTGTAGCGACTAACAAAAACAAGTTAGCGACTTTGGTGGCTGAGCGCGATTCTTTGACTGCGAAGATCGTCGATGAAAATAAAGCTCTGCGTGCCATCAGTTTAGAAGTGGGAGACAGTGAGCTTAACAAAATCAATGAACAGCTCAAAACTTCTTTAGCTAAGTTAGAGTCGGCTGAGAAAGAGTCCGATTTAGAGAAGATCCGAATAGCTTTAGGTGAAATTAGGGCCGATATTCGGGCGATTTTAGAGCTTTCGACCGGTGCCAAGGGTCAATCGGAATTAAGTCAGGTCCAGGCTCGATTGGAAGCTTTAGCTCAAGAGAAGGAAGATTTAAGTACTAAAATTAATGATTTAAATTTAGAAATTTCCGCTAAGGAACAATTATCTCGGATGATGGGCGACAAGAAGCGCCAAGCCGAAAAAGAATTATCCGGTATCTCCCAGAAATTGTCTCAGAGCCAATCCAGTGTCGACACCAAAGAGGTAGAAAAACAAAAAGTGGAATTGGAAAATAAAGTCAGTGCTTTTAACGATCAAGTTAAAGTTGCTCGCGAAGAAGTCGAAGTCCTTAACCGGCAGTCAGCTGAGAAACGAGACGGCTTGTTTGCTAAGCAACGTGAGTTGCAACATTTCCAGAATCAGGTTAACACCGTCAACAATCAATTGAATGAAATTAGAATCAGTTTTGCCAAGCATGAAACTCGCCTGGAGGACTTAGAGTCAGCCTTGAAAAAGAATCGCCTTAACGATGATTTGGTGGAGGTTGATAATGCCCAAGTGGTGGCAGAAAAGACTGCTATTTCCAGCCGTTTGGCTGTTTTACGTCCGGAGATTGCCTCTCTGAGAAGCCGTATTGACCAGTTCAATTCCGAGCAGCAAAGCAAGCGCGATCATCTGCTGAGCTTACAAAAAAATATTCAGAACTTGCAGTATGAAATTAACGGTCTGGGCACAGAATTAAATGACCTGAAAGTCAGTGCCGCTCGACAAGAAACTAAATTGGAAGACTTGGAAAACAATATTCGAGCCAATGAATTGGATTTGGCCGCTATCCGCAACCGCAAACCGGAAGGAGAAATTGATTTGTCTCAAGCTGAGGCAAAAATTGATCACTTAAAACGTCAGTTGGAAATGATTGGCGGTATTGATCCGGAAATTGCCAAGGAATATGAGAGCACCAAAGAACGCTATGATTTCCTCTTTGCTCAAACCAGCGACTTAAATGAAGCGATTAAGTCTTTGGAGAAGATTATCTATGAATTAGATGTTACCATCAAAGAGAAATTTGATGCCGAGTTTAAAGTCATCTCCGAGAAGTTTACCGAATACTTCAAGATTCTGTTTAACGGCGGTTCGGCTCGCATCGTAAAGGTGATGGCGACCGATGACGAGGAACAGAAAACTGAAACTGAGTCCACCGAAGACGGCGACGAAAAGTCTATTATCTTAAATCAGAAACAAGTTGATTATAATAGCCTCAACAAGATTAAATTCTTGAAAAAACATAATGCCACCGGTTTGGCCGGTATTGAAATTGAGGCTACTCCTCCAGGCAAGAAGATTAGATCAGTTTCCATGCTCTCTGGTGGCGAAAGAGCTCTAACCGCTATTGCTTTGATCAGCGCCATTATCAGCGCCAACCCTTCGCCTTTTGTGGTCTTAGACGAGGTTGATGCTGCTTTAGATGAGGCTAATTCGGAGCGTTTAGCTAAGATTTTGGACGATTTATCCGACAAAACTCAATTTATTGTCATTACTCATAATCGCGCTTCCATGCGTAGGGCTAGTATTTTGTATGGTGTGACCATGCAGGCCGATGGCATTTCTCAGCTCCTAAGCGTCAAATTAGACGATGTCAAAACTAACCGTTAATTATGCCCCCGAGGACTTTTACTGGCCGTAGTCAATCTACGGCCTTTTTGTTTGTCTATCGCTCGTTTTTTTGTTATAATAATAACAGATTATTTTTACTAATATGAACAAAAAAATCATAGCTCTCTTTTTGCTTTTTGCCTTTATCATGACCTCTGGTTTTGGTTGCAAGCCTAGCGCGCAATCAGTCCAACAATCCATGAAACCCCTGACTTTGAACATCTGGGGAGTTTGGGATAATTCGGAGGACTTAGCTCCGATTATTGCCAGTTACAAAACTCTGCATCCTTTTATAACTATCAACTATCGCAAGTTCCGCTACAACGAATATGAGTCGGAGCTTTTAAATGCTTTTGCGGAAGATCGCGGTCCGGATATTTTTTCGGTTAACAATACTTGGGTCAGAAAATACCAGAGTAAGATTGTAGCCGCCCCGGCTCAAATTCCAATGGTCTATCCGGTTATGCAGGGCACTATCCAAAAACAAATTGTACCGGAAACCAGAATTACTCAGAGTTTGACTCCGAAGAACATCAAAGATTTTTTTGTTGATACGGTTTATGACGACGTCATTATCGGCGGCCAATTATATGGTTTACCAATGTCGCTAGATACTTTAGTGATGTACTATAATCGGGATTTGTTAAATAATTCCGGCGTGACTGATATTCCTCAGTATTGGAATCGAGAGTTCCAACAGACCGTCAAACGTTTAACCAAGCAAGATTTGAAAGGCAATATTATTCAATCGGGTGTCGCCCTTGGTGGCAGTCGAAACATTGAAAGATATAGCGATATTCTGTCGGTGCTCATGATGCAAAACGGTGCTCAAATGACCGTTGATGGTAATGTGGCTTTCCAAACTGTGCCGCAGGACGCCAAAGACAAGAACTATAATCCGGGTTACTCCGCTCTACGTTTCTATACCGACTTTTCTAATCCGGTCAAAGAAGTTTATTCTTGGAATAATGATTTGAATAATTCCGTCGATGCTTTTATCAGCGGCAATTTAGCTTTTATGTTCGGCTATGCTTATCACCTGCCGACCATCAAGACTCGCGCTCCGAAGTTGAATTTTGGTATTGCTAAATTACCTCAAATTGAAGGCGCCGTGGCTGACACTAACTTCGCCAATTACTGGGTCAACGTTGTTTCCAAAAAGAGCAAATATACCAATGAAGCTTGGGATTTTGTACAGTATATGTCTAAGTCTGAACAGGTCAAACCATATTTAGCCAGCGTCAAAAAACCGACAGCGCTCCGGTCACTTATCAAGGACCAGCGTGAAGATCCGGAAATGGGAGTATTTGCTGACCAGGTTTTAACCGCCAAGAGCTGGTATCGCGGTTATAATTCAATTGCCGCCGAAGAGGCTCTGGCTGATATGATTGATAGTTCCATCAATGATGAAACTAAGATTCCGGATGCTATGGGGCTAGCTGCTAGCCGTATTCAACAAACCATGAGTCAATAATTTATTTATATGAAAAATATTTTTAACAAGAGAATTCTCTTCGCTCTCATCCTCCCCGTCACTTTAGTTTTTATCCCCTTCGTAGCTTATGGCGCCATTGTCACTAACCCTAATCCCACTACTTTAAATGACGGGGTACAGTTGATGGTCAATGTGGCTCAGTGGATTTTGGGCATTGTTGGTTCTTTGACTCTCTTGATGTTTGTTGTCGGCGGTTTTATGTTTCTAATTTCTGCCGGTAATTCTCAGACCGTAGAGAAAGGCAAGAGTATTATCATCGGCGCCGTTATTGGTCTGATCATCGTTTTCTGCAGCTATATGATTATCAAATTCTCGATGTCGGCTTTAGGTCTCAGTTGGAAAGGTAATACCAATCCTCCCAGTGCTAGCTTGTGTGATCAGCAATTTGGTTCCCAGGGTTATAGCTGCATGGTCAATACCAGCGGTAATAATTGCAAGAATAACTTATGTCTGGGAATGGGCGCTACTATTAAGTGCTGTTTGCCTAACTAATTCTCCTTATGACCGCTTTTACCGCCCGCCAGGTACTATCAGAATACAAGAGTATTGGTGACCAACTGCGTTTCACACGGACTCAAAAAGGCTGGAGCATTGAGGATGTTTCAAGACATCTCAAAGTCAAGCCGGAGTATGTGAGAGCACTTGAGGAGGAAGATTATAATCTGCTACCGGGTGGGATTTATGGCAAGATTTTTTTGAAAAAGTATGTTAGTTTGTTGGGATTAGATTACAAAAACATCGGCAAGAATTTTGTCCGGGAACGTAATATTTACCAGAGCGAAGAAGATGACGTCTTCTCCAAGAAAGTTATCAAGCGTCATAAATTGATTGTTTTTCCTAAGGTTTTCCGTAATCTCTTGATCGTTCTGGCGGTTCTAGCTTGCGTGCTCTATTTGGGAATTTACTTGAAGAAAATTACCGCCGCCCCCAATCTGGTATTAATCCGACCGGCCAGCAACCAAGTTCAGAAGGAATTGAGTATTGATATTATGGGTGAGACCGAGCCGGAAAGTGAAGTGGCGATTAACGGCCAGACGGTCCTCATCGACAAGAGCGGTGGCTTCGCCCAAACTATTATCTTAAAAAAAGGAGTTAATATTATCGTCGTCAAAGCTAAAAAAAAATACAGCCGGGAACAGACTGTTACCCGACAAATATTAGTGGAATAAAAATATGATTACTAAAAACAGTTTGTTGGATATCGATTTGATTTTAGGTGAACTGCCTAAAGTTGATAATTTACAAGTGGCTGATTTGGGCTGTGGTAATTTTGGTTTTTTTGTTTTTCCGCTAGCCAATCTGGTCGGAAAAAAGGGCAAGGTTTATGCCGTGGATATTATCAAAAGCGCCCTGGATGATATTTCTCGTCGCGCCCGTCTGGAAAATCTTACCCAAATTGAAACCGTCTGGAGCAATCTGGAGGTTTTCGGGGCCACTAAAATTGAGGCCGGACAATTGGATGCCGCCTTATTAATCAATACCCTATATCAAGCTCACAACAGTCTTGACATGTTGAAGGAAAGCATTAGAATGATAAAACCGGGTGGTTTGCTGATTGTCGTCGATTGGAATGACGAACATCCCTTTGGCCCCGCCAAAGAGCAGCACATCAAAGAGTCTAAGTTAAAGACCGCGATGAGTAAATTGAATGTGGAATTGGAATCGGATTTTGATCCGGGCAAATCCCATTACGGCCTGGTGTTTAAAAAATTAATCTAAAACTATGGGAGATTTATTAACCTTACATTTCTGGTTTAACTATTATTACATGCCTTTGTCGGGTCGAGCTAAAATCATGATGTTGATTTTCGCCGGCTTGTTAGTGTTGGGTGTAGTAGTTATGTCGTTTTTGAAAAAGAAAAAAGACTCATACCTCAAACTGCGCCAAAGCTTATTAAACTTTTTCATCTCCAACTTGATTGTGGCCACCATCTTAGCTTTCTTCATTTATGAAGAAGTGCCATTTTTCTCATCTCATTTTTGGTTCCTGCTGTGGTTAATAGAAATGGCTATTTGGGCCTGGAGTTTGTTTAAAGCTTTCAGAAAAATCCCCGCCACTTTGAAGCGAGCGGCCGAGCAGAAGAATTTCAGTAAGTATCTGCCTAAGTAATAATTATATTTTGCTAGCAAAAAACGACTCTGGTTAGAGTCGTTTTTATTTTGTTTCTTTGAGGGTTTGAGTTATTTCCGGCAATCTCCGGCGGAGTCGCAACATGTTTTTGAACATCTTATACGAGTCGTTTAACAACTTGACCTTGCTCTTGCGTTTGTCGTAGCGGTTCTCTTGCCAGTTAACCGGAACCTCTTTTATTTGGTATCCGGCGGCAGTGCTGATGATTACCATTTCAGTGTCAAAAAACCAGTGCGGATCTTGGAGGTAGGGGGCGATAGTCATGAAGGCGGATTTAGTGATGGCCTTGAAACCGCATTGCATATCGGATAATTGGTGCCTAAACAGCCGGCGAGACAGGAAATTATATGTCTGGGAGCTCAATTCTCTAATGAAGGAGCGGGTTATTTGGGATTCCGGCAGGAGCCGAGAGCCGACGGCTATTTGATAGGGTCCTTCTAGCAGGGGCTGGATGAGACGAGGAATATCATTTAGAGAGACGGCCAAATCAATATCCATATAAACGAAAACATCAGCGCTGCTTTGGAGCCAATAGCGTTTGAGAGCTTGGCCCCGGCCGGGGTTACTGATATTCTCATATTTTATCTTGCCCGGATATTCCTCGCTTAATTTCTGGGCAATGACTGGTGAGGAATCGGTCGCACCATTAATGACAATCACTATTTGCCAATCGAAGGAGAAGTTCTGAGACGCCAGAAAATCATAAAGCTTGCGACTGCTGTCGGCCAGAATTTTTTCTTCATTATAAATTGGGAGACAAAATTCCACGCGCATATTATTTCTTTACCGCCCAGCCGTAGAGGCTGAGGCCCCAGGGTAGTCTAATTCCCCGGTTATTAGTTTTAGTCTCTAAAGCCAAGAGCCCATATAGTATTTGGTTTAATATCCTCGGCAGTGGCTTGGTATCGGACTCGGCTTGCTCTTTGGGGCTCACGATTTTTTTTAATAGTCTCATTACAGCAATGGCCGGAAACATCCAGGAGTTCCAGTAACTGATTTCTTGTAGTTTTAATCCGCTCTGGGCGATTTTTTGTCTGATTTCTTTTTGACTGTAACGGCGATAGTGACTGGCGGCTCTGTCATGCGGACCGAAGAGCCAAGGGGTGGACGGAACGCTGAAGAGGAAAATACCTTCCGGGCTGAGCGTATCGGTTATTTTTCTGAGTGCCAAGGTATCGTTTTGCAAGTGCTCTAGAACGTCAAAGCAAGCAATGACATCAACACTATTATCTTCCAGGGGATCGCTTTCAATATTGAAAACCCGGGCCGAGAAACCGGCTTTTTGGGCCTCACCGACGCCCTCCGGGCTGATATCCAGGCCTTCAACCGCTCCGTACCGAGCTAGGAGGGGTAATTGGATGCCGGTACCGCAGCCGATCTCTATAATTCTTCTTTGGGGTTGATAAATTTTTAGGGTTCTTTTTAACAATTGGGACACCAAAAGGCGGCGGGCTCTGTACCAGAAATGCTCCTCGTTGTTTGGTGGTAGTTTTTGGAAGTCGCGGTAGTCCATGTTAGCGTAGGATTAGATAGTAGAGGCTGCCCAGAATGGTTAATAGGTATAATAATCTTAGGTATTTCTCTTGGCCGCTTAAGTAGTGGCTTATTAATAATAATAGCAATAAGAAGGTAAAATACCAAGGTGTTATCCAGGGCAGAAAAACAGCGTAGAAAACCAGCATGGTGCCAGTGCCATAATTGATAACTTTTACCAGATTTAGGTTTTTCCTCTGCCACACGATTTTGCCGCTGATTATTAGCAAGTAGCCGCCGAATGTTGCTTGTCCAATTAGTAGGGCCGTGCTCCAGGGGTTGGCGTTTCCGACCATTAGTAGAATCCCGTAGCTTAAGGTTATCAGTGGGGAGGCCAGGAGATGACTGGCAAAACGAATTTGATTAAATATCGGGTTGAGAATAATTTCCGGTCCTTGCCAAAAAGGCAGATAGGCCAAGAACCCAATACCCGTCATAGCTAGAGCGGAGAGAACAACAAAAACTATTTTCTCTTTTTTGTCTTTCAAGCGCCAGAGTGAAACTAGACCCCAAAGGGGTAATAGGATGACCGGTACAAATTTAGTTAATATCGCCAAGGTCAAGAAACTGATTGAGAACAAGCTGTTTTTTAGGTTGGGAGTTCTCTTCCACAAGAAGTGGAAAGAGAGCAGAGTGAAAAAAATTAGGAGAACTTCGTTGTGGCTATTGATAATGAACTCAAATAAGATAAGCGGATTAAGAGCATAAAGCCAGGCCCAGCGGCGACCACAAACTTTATTAATAATCAGAGTATTGATGATATGGAAAAGAGCTAAAAATGATTTGAAGAGAATGATGGTGGCAACGAAATTGTCGCGGAAAAAAGAAGCTAAAAAACCGGTCAGAAGATTAAACAAGGGTCCATAAGAACTGGTGTAATCAATCCAGGGGTTGCTTCGGAGAAAGGGATAAAAGGCATCTCCGCTTAATTGCCCGTAAGTATGAAAATAGGGGTTTAAATGGTGAATGGCAAAAGTTCGAGCTTGGGCCAGATAGAAAAAAAGATCGGAGGCGCCAAACGGAAAAACAAAAATTAGGATTAGAGAAATTGCCCCCACAAGTTTCAATAACCACGCTAGACTGGGAGGGTTCTTCTGCCAAAGATAATCCAAATAAAAATAGACTCCAGTGGCCAGCAGGAGTCCCAAGACTAATAAAGGATAGTAAAAAGAAGTATAGACGGCACTTTGATTAGATAAATGTGTGGTGAGCGGCCAGAACCACAGAACCCAGAGGCTGAGCGCCATTAGAGTGATTGCGGCAGCGTTAACCTTAAATCTATTGCTGCACATAAACCGTGGCAATATTGTCAGTATAGACCGCTTTCCAAGCGGAGTGCTCATCGAGATATTTCTTTAATTGATCCGGTTGGTTGAAAGTGGCCTCATTCATGAAGAGAAAGTTTTTTTCAAACCAACTCAACTTTTTGGGCTGGGCATTATACAGGAGTACCATTTTAATTTGATGTTTGTTTAGATGTTTTTCGGTCTCGCCCTCGTTAAAGAAGTTCCAATATTCTTCCAGTAAAGATTTGCCCTCATAATTGGCTTGCGGCAAGCGGCCGTCAATAAATAATTGTTTGCCGGGCCAAGTCCAGATTAGGTAGCCGCCCCAACCAAAGTTGTTTAGAAGTTTTAAGTTTTGATATCGGGCATCTGATTTAATAATTTCTGTCGCTCGACAAGGGAATAGAGTAACTTTTCCATTATCGGAATATTTGTCTTCACAAAAAGAAGTAAAGGGATCTTTAACAAAGTCAGTGCTAATAAGAATATTGAGCGGAACCAGAATAAAGCAGAGAATTAAGAAGGTTTTAACTAGAATATTGGCCAAATTATATTTGAAATACTTAAACTCCACGGCTTTGATTGCTAAAAACTCGGTGATAAAGGCTAGAAGCCAGGGGGTGGCGATAATGAAGAGCAGGGGGAAGTGACGGCGCGACTTGATAGCTAAAATGGTGAAACCAACGATGATTCCCATTTGCCAGAGATCTAGTTTGCGCTTGGAATTCTTTTGGAAAAGATAGGTGAAATAAATAATCAGGGCGGAGATAATCACACCAATATAAATACATTGCCAGTAGATATAAGGATAGCTCCATTGTGGCAACCATTCCAGAATATGGTCGAAGTAAAAAGTGTTGGTATAGGTTCCAAAAAAAGCATAAAGCTTGAGACCATAAGGAGTGAAAAAGGTAGTAGCTAGAGCCCCAAGAGAAATTAATATATAGTTTCTAATCTGAGGCAACGTCATGACATTTTGAAAATCCAGAAACTTGCCCGACCGCAGACGGTGGAGCAGATACTCAGTCATTTTGGCGGCGAAGAAGAGAAACAGGATTACCCAGGCGACTAAGAACCCCCCGTGAGTATTGGCCCAGAAATAAAGGAGTGGTATCAGCCAGAGCAGGATGGGCCATTTTTTATTCTGGTTGTAGTAATACAAAATGAGCGAGAGCAAAAAGACACACAAAAAGCTTATCTCCTGCAGTCGAATGCCGAAGTGCGGGATGAAGGCAATCAGTCCGACAACTTCCATCAGGATAAACAGCCAGAGATTGGTTTTCTCTTTAGTATATTCTTTGATGATGAAGCGGTTTAGGAGGATGAGAGTCAAAAGCGGTATTAAGGCAAAGATTAGATTTAGAACTAGGTAACCACAATTAGTGAAGATCCAATAGGTCAAGGCATTGGCCAGCCATTCATGATCCACCCAAGCCTGGTCAGAAAGGGTATAATTAACATAATTGACGCTTGGAACTTGGCCGGTAGTGATGATTTCTTGGCCGGTTTTGAGGTGCCAACCAAAGTCGGGGTCTAAATAAGAGCAAGAATGCTTCAAAAGCAAGGCAAAAACCACGGTATAAAATAATATCCAGATAATGGTGTTAAACTTTAATTTAATGCCTTTAAACATATGAGTTTAGTCTATCATATTTGTTTTTATTTTAAAAATATGTTAATATTTAAGTATTAATAATTAAAACTAAAACTAGAAAGGTGGTGAACTATGAATAAAAAAATCATGAAGAATTTATTATCTTTAGCTATTATGTCTGTCGGTGGCGTTTTATTATTCGGCCTAAGAGCTCACGCTCTGGATGTCGGTATTAATGAAATTAGCAACACCATCCAATTAGGTAGTGAAGATCCTCGTACCATTATCGCTCGTATTATTAATACTGCTATGATGTTCTTGGGTATCGTCGCTGTAGTTATCATCTTATTAGGTGGTTTCAAATGGATGACCGCTGCTGGTAACGAAGATAAGGTCTCTGAAGCTAAAAAATTAATGGGCGCCGGTGTTATCGGTTTAGTCATTATCTTAGCATCTTGGGGTATCGCTTCCTTCGTTTTGAACCAATTGGTAAATGCTACCAACAATGGTTAGTTTTATTTTTCAGAAATCGATTTCGGAAAAGTGGATCCCTGTTTTCCAAAATGGGGCCACTCCCTTAGACAGAAAGTTATTTTGTGTCTAAAGCAGTGGAATTTTTTCCAGCTACTCGTTTTATTATGCTTGCACCAGAATTTCAGCGTCTACTTGATTGTTAGCCCAACCCCCAGAGGGGACTTGGGAATTTTATCGTGAAATTTATCATTTAATAATTTTTATATAAAATTATGAAGAAGAAGATTAATCGTATTGTTTTTCCGCTCGTCTCCTTACTAATATTCCTTTCCTTGTTTTTGATTATGAATAAAGTGTTTGCCGCCACTTCCACTTATGGATTGGATGAAACCGTTTCAGCCGGCAATTTAAGTGGAGCCTTTAACGTCGCCGGTGTTGATCAACACGGTGCCGGCCAATTCTTGTCGACCAAGGTCGGTCAGATGGTTGGTTCTATTATCTCCTTTATTGGTGTTTTACTTTTGATTTTAGTGGTTTATGCTGGTTTCTTGTGGATGACCGCTACCGGTAACGAGAAGAAAACCGAGACTGCCAAGAATATTTTAACCTCCGCTATTATTGGCTTGATTATTGTTCTCTCCGCTTACGCTATTACCGCTTTCTTGGGCCGACAGTTGACTGAGACTAATGCTTTGCCGGCCAATTCTTCCAGTACTAATGTTAACTTGGGAAATTAAGGAAATAATATATGACTGCTAAAGCCAAAAAATTAATTTGTTGGATATCAACCGTGGGGACTTTGCTGTTCTCTAAGTCGGTTTTGGCTTATGATTTTGCGGCCAGCACCGGACTCGACAATACCGCCAAGCAAACCGGCCACTATAACCAAAAGTTATTCGGCGCCGGGACCACTTTAGAAGGCGGTATCAGTTCAATTTTAACAACCGCTTTATCATTTTTGGGAGTGGTCTTTTTATTGTTAATGATCTTCGGCGGTATTTTATGGATGACGGCTCGCGGTAATGAGAAGACGGTTGACCAGGCCAAGAATGTCATTTTTGATTCCATCATCGGTTTGGTTATTATCGTGGCCGCTTATGCCATTACCTTCTTAGTCACCAGCGTTTTTGTCAGCCAGACCTTGAGTCAATAATTAATAATTATGAAAAAGATTTTTTATAAAATTGCCGGATTGATTATCTTCTCTTTTTTATTGGTCGTGCCTTTCTTGTCAATCAGGGCCGCTAACTTAAATGATGCTTTCCGTGTGGACACTGGTGATGTCTATTCTCATAATGACCGATTAGATGCCGCCGCCTATAATGCCAATTATAATATCGCCGGTAATTCTGGGGCGATTACCCCGGAGCAGATTATCAGCTCGGCTATCACCACTCTTCTGTCTCTCTTGGGCGTGGTCTTCGTTTGTCTGATCGTCTATGGCGGTTTTATTTGGATGATTGCCGGCGGTGATGAGCAAAAGGTCACCAAGGCCAAGGATATTATTCGTGAATCCCTGATCGGCTTAGTTATTGTCTTAGGCGCCTATGCTATCAGCTACTTTGTGATTGGTGCTTTAATGCCGGGAGGCCAAATCGGCAGTTTTTAATTTTTCTAAATAATATAAAAATATGAAAAAGATTCTTCAACAAACAGCAATTTTGCTTTCCTTGGTTTCCTTATTAGTTTTACCTTATTTGGTGTTTGCCGCCAGCTCTTCGCCGCTGGATCGCTTACGCAATACCGGCTCGGGAGCTTCCGGTCCTTATGCCGAGGCTGACGCCACCACCATGTCTTCCATTGTCGGTATGGTTATTAATGTGGCTTTGAGTTTGCTGGGTATCATCTTTGTTATCTTGATTGTCTTGGCCGGTTTCAAATGGATGATGGCCGGTGGTAATCAAGATGATGTCAGCGCTGCTCAGGCCCGCATCAAGACAGCTGTAATTGGTTTGGTTTTGACTCTTTCGGCCTATGCCGTTTGGGCCTTCATCTCCAGTTATTTATTATAATAAATAATTATATGAAAAAGTTTCTGCCTCTTTTTATCTTTATCATTTTATCCCTAGGTATTTTATTGCCGGTCTTCGATCATTGTCAGGCTGGGTTATTGGCCTCTTCCAGCGGAATCACCAATCAGACTAACGCTCTAAATTCCAAGGCCGGTTTTGACACCAATATGACCGTTTCTGATATTATCGCTACAGTTATTGGAGTGGTTTTGAGCTTATTGGGAGTCATCTTCTTGGTCTTGTTGGTTTTAGGCGGTTATCAATGGATGACGGCCGGCGGCGACGAGAAACAAGTCGAGGGCGCTCAGGCTCGCATCAAAACGGCTATTATCGGTCTCGTGATTGTGTTGGCCGCTTACTCCATTACCGCTTTTGTCTTTTCTCGTTTGAACCTCAGCTCCTCACCGACGGTTGAATTGGGAGATTAATTTTCACATAAAAAAAAGAGCACTCAATTTTTGTTGAGTGCTTTTTTGGTGACTAATTTAGTCGTGAATTTTCAAAAATGTTCAAATCAGTGAACTTAGTGTCAGCCGGGATGCCAATATTCATTGTGCGATTACGCACTATGCTGGTACCATTACGATATTCGGTATAAGCCAGGGCATAAACGCCGCAGGAAACCGGTAGGGCAACAGTGCTTTTTTGGCCGGGACTTAATGTGATTCCGGTGAAGGGAGCGCTGGTAATGGTTACGGTGCAGGAAGTCAATTCGTTGTGAACATAAAGCATTACTACCTGTCCGCCGTTCGGGTTGGCAACATTACCATTGGTGGTGGTTACAGTGCCGCTATTCAGATTGTCGGCGTACTTGATGGTGGCGTAGAGGTTGCCTGCTTTGTTGGCCGAAGTGGTTGAAGCAATGTAATTGCCTTTGGAGTTAACCATCATTTCGGTAATCGTCAGCTTCTGAGCATCAAATTTGGCAATCAAAGTGTCATACTTGGTGTTGATAGCGTCTTTCGAAGCTTCAAATTTAGAGTCGTAATCGGCTTTGATCTGGGTGAAATCGTCTGTTTTTGTTTCGTTGGCGGTGATATTGGAGGCAACAACTTTGGTGGTATCACTTTCAGAAGAATAAAGATCAGCCAGGCTGTATTTATTGACTTCTTTCTTAGTGTTATTTACCACGGTTGTTTTGCTTTTATTAGAATTCTTGGGAGCTTTGGGCATGTTAGCCTGATAGCTTTTTTCCAACTTTTCTAATTCACTGGCTCTCTTCACTTCCAACTTCTCTATTTCAGCGTCGATGATATTAATCTTTTCCTGAAACTTTTCAGTTGTCAAATCTCCGGAATAAACCGAAGTTGTGGGGATTAATGTTCCACCGGCGTTGCCTTGAGCAGAAACAAAATTTTGGCTTAAAACCACAAGGGCTAAAATTACAAATATATTTTTCATGACTACAGATTTTAGGTTATTGTTTTTATTTATTTCTCAATTAAAGGCTCGGATTATCAAGTCCTTAATTGAGAAATAAACTAGTCATGATACTTGTCAAAGGTCTTTGATTCTAACAGCTTCATTATACCATTTTTATATAATTATGTCAATAGTATTATCAGAAATGCCCATAAATTAGGGCTTTTTCTGGGTCTTAGCTCTCTTTTGACAAAAGCCTTCAACTAAACTATGATATATGTATGCCACAATATAATTTTCTCAAAAACCAAGACCCAGAAGCTTGGAAAATAGTCGAAGAAGAAGCTCTCCGCCAAGATGAAGAGCTGGAACTGATTGCCTCGGAAAACTACGTTTCTCCGGCGGTCCTCGAATCTATGGCTACCGTTTTAGCCAACAAATACAGCGAGGGCTATAGCGGCAAGCGCTATTATGGCGGCAATGAAGTCATCGACAAAATGGAAGACCTGGCCGTTAATCGCGCCAAAGCATTATTTCAAGCGCCGCATGTCAATGTCCAACCGCTTTCCGGTTCTCCGGCTAATGCCGCCGTCTATATGGCTTTCTTGGAACCGGGTGACAAAGTTCTGGGACTCAGATTAGATCACGGCGGACACTTGTCACACGGTCATAGCGTAAATTTTTCCGGTCGTTTATATAACTTTGTTCAGTATGGTTTGAATCCGGAGACCGGTCGAATTGATATGGATGAAGTTTATCGTCTGGCCAAGGAAGAAAAACCAAAAATGATTGTGGCCGGTTTCAGTGCCTATAGCCGCGAGATTGATTGGAAGCGCTTCAAGGAAATTGCTGATGAAGTCGGCGCCTATACTTTTGCCGACATCGCTCACATTGCCGGGCTGATTGCCGCCGGAGAACTGGCCAATCCCGTACCATTCTTTGATGTGGTTTCCACCACCACTCACAAGACTTTGCGTGGTCCTCGGGGCGCCATTATTATGTGCCAAGAGCAATTTGCCAAACAGGTTGACCGCGCGGTTTTCCCCGGTATGCAGGGCGGTCCGCATGACCATATCACCGCCGCCAAGGCGGTGGCTTTCGGTGAGGCTTTGAAGCCGGAATTCAAGGAATATGCCAAGCAAGTGATCAAAAATGCCCAAGCGATGGCCACCAATTTCTTGGCTTTAGACTACAAAATAGTTTCCGGCGGTACTGATAATCATTTATTGGTATTAGATTTAAGCAACAAGGGGCTTAGCGGAAAAGATGCCGAGAAGGTTTTGGAGCAGGTTGGTATTTCCGTTTCTCGCTCCACTATCCCTAACGACCCTAACCCGCCAATGAATCCTTCCGGCGTGCGCATCGGTACCCCGGCAGTCACTACCCGCGGTATGGGTGAAACTGAAATGAGCGCGGTGGTGAATTTAATTGATTCAGCCCTAACCCACAAAGATGATTTGGGTTATCTAAGTAATGTAAAAATGGAAGTCAGGAAATTGTGTTTGCAGTTTCCGACGCCTCGCTAGTATGGAACTGATTGACGGCGAAAAGATCGCCGAGAAAATTAAAGATGAAATTGCGCTGGCAATTCATCAGCTAAACGGGCCAAGACCTAACTTGGCTATTATTTTGGCCAATAATCGCTCGGACTCTAAGCTCTATGTCTCACTCAAAGAGCGCGAAGCCAAGAAAGTGGGAATTGATACTCATTTATATCGTTTAGAGGATGCCACTTCAGAGAATGAACTCCTGGGCGTGATTGATTTTTTAAATGCCGATGAATTGATTGACGGTATCTTGGTGCAATTACCACTTCCGCCAATTTTCAATACCGACAAAGTGATTGCGGCCATTGATCCCAAAAAAGACGTTGACGGTTTTCATCCCCAGCATCCTGAGTATATTGTCTCGCCCGTTTTTGCCGCCGTGCTGAAAATTATGGCCGAGATCAAGGTGCCGCTAGTCGGCAAGAAGGCGCTGGTGTTATTTAATTCCGATATCTTCGGTGAGTCCTTGAAACAGATTTTAGAGAAGGCCGGAGCCACCGTTTCTTTGTGTTCTTTGGCCGGTTTTAATAAGTTGGACGAGGCTGAAAGTGAGGCTAAACAGGCCGAAATCAAGCGCTTGGGGCAGGAGGCCGATGTTTTAATTACGGCCCTGGGCTTGCCTCATTTTATCAAGAAAGAGATGTTGAAGCCGGGGGTAGTGATTATTGATGTCGGGATTACTACGGTTGAGGGTAAGGTTCTGGGTGATGTTGATGCTTCGGACGTCAAGGAAACCGCCGCCTATCTGACTCCGGTTCCGGGTGGTGTCGGACCGATGACTATCGCTTTATTATTTCAAAACGTTTGGGAGATTTTCAAAAGAAAAAAAGCCGGAGCAGTGGAGAAATAAAAAAGGAAACCTTGGTGGTTTCCTTCCTGATTTTTGTCTAAGCCTTAACAGCTGCTACCGTTATAAACCGGCTCTAAGAGTCGTTTTGGCACGATAACTTCTTTGGGGCTAATAATTTTTCTAAATTCCTGGAACTCTTCCAGGTTAATTTTTTTCCGATCAATTTTGACCGAGACTCGCAGGGCCAGTTTCCCGTTGGTGTAGGTTGTCAGGTGTTCCAGAGAGTTAATGGAAACCATTGGGAAGGTAGTCGAATAATCTTTTTTTCTGGCCATCTTTTCGATGAGAATTTCCAAGGCACTTAATCCTTGAGCGTCGATCACATTGTTGAGGTACATAATTAATTATTTTGGTTAGACATGTTTAAGAATAATACGCGCCTTGAAGCGCTTTGTCAAGAATAAAGATATGGACAAGAAAGAAGCTTTAATCCAATTGCTCAAAATTCATTTTGCTTATGAAAGCTTTCGCCCCGGTCAAGAAGAGGCGATTGATAGTATTTTGGCGGGCAAAAATACGGTAGTGGTGATGCCCACCGGCGGCGGTAAGTCCCTCATTTTTCAACTTCCGGCCCTGGTGCTTGATGGTGTAACTATTGTGATTTCCCCCTTAATTTCATTAATGAAAGACCAGGTTGATTCTCTGGCTAAAGTTGGTATTCCGGCCACTTTTATCAACTCCTCCATTTCTCAGGCGGAAGTGGATGAGAGATTGGCTCAGATTAAATCGAGTGCTTTCAAAATAGTGTATATTGCTCCGGAGCGTTTTTACAACCAAGCCTTTGTTGAGAGTCTCAAGGATTTCAAGGTTTCTCTGTTTGCTATTGATGAGGCTCATTGTATTAGTCAGTGGGGGCATGATTTTCGGCCGAGCTATCTGAGACTTAACAAGGCGATTAATTTGGTTGGTAATCCGCCGGTGGTGGCCCTCACGGCTACTGCCACTCCGGAAGTTCGCAGTGACATTGTGAAACAACTCAACCTGATATCGCCGACCATGATTGTTACCGGCTTTGCTCGACCCAACTTGCAATTTGGTGTGGCTTCTTTGAATGATCGAGCCAAGGTTGATATGATTGTGGACTTTATTCGCAGTGCTCCAGATCAGTCCGGCATTGTTTATGTCGGCACTCGCGGTAAGGCCGATGAGTTGGTAGAAGTTCTGACCGGCTATGATGTCCGCGCCGTCACTTATCATGCCGGGATGGATCCGGAAAGTCGCGAGTGGGTGCAGAACAGTTTTATGAACGGAGCGGCGCAGGTGGTGGTGGCCACCAATGCTTTTGGTCTGGGTATTAACAAAAAAGATATTCGTTTTGTAATTCATCATGATTTGCCGGGAACCGTGGAAGCTTATTATCAAGAAGCGGGTCGCGCCGGTCGAGACGGTCAAGCCAGCTTCTGTCTATTATTATATTCCCCTAAAGATCGTTATCTGCGTGAGTTTTTTATCAAAGGTGATAATCCTGGATCTCATATTATCCTGGAAATCTATGACTTTTTCCGTCGTCGGGCTCAAGAACAGCCGGGCGAATCAATTCTGATTACCTACTCGGAATTGGGTAAGAAACTGTCTGAGACAGTGCCGGAGATGGCTATTGGAACCGCTCTCAAGATTCTAGAGCGAGAAGGCTATATCTCTCGTCCGAATGAAAAGACGACTAACGCCTTTTTGCAGGCCAAGTCTGATTTCGGCAAGATGCTTGAAGCTTTGGGCAAGAGAGCCAAAACTCAGATTGAAGTTTTTTCCAAGCTCACGGAGCGCTTCAGTTCGGAATTGCAGAAAGGCTGGGAAATCAGCCTGGAGGAGATTGCTTCCATGCTGAAGATTAAACGCGAGGCACTTTTGCGCACCATCAAGAAGTTAGAGGAGCAGGGACTCTTGGAATATCGGCCACCTTTTAAAGGTACGGAGATTAAAGTTCTGAAGTCGGTTCATCCAGCTGATTTGGAATTGGATTTTTCAGCCCTCAAAGAAAAGGAGCGTCGGGCTTATGAAAAACTGGATGAGATGGAGTCCTATGTCTATTCTGATCTCTGTCGCCAACAGTATATTTTGAATTACTTCGGTGACCATGATTCTAAAAAGTGCGGTCATTGCGATGTTTGTTTGAAGAAGGGACCAACAGTGACCACCCCCAGTTATTTAGGTGACTATTAATCATATGAAGCAGAAAACCAGAGACAAAATCTTGAATATTGTGAAACTCAATTATGCCGATATTGCCAATGAGTTTAACACTACTCGGAAAAAATACATTTGGCCCAGTCTTAATGACTTTGCTCGGATGGTACGTCCAGACGCTCGGGTTTTGGATGTCGGTTGCGGTAATGGCCGTTTAATGGAGGTTTTGGAGGACAAAAAGGTAGATTATCTGGGAGTGGATAGCAGCCGGGGGCTGATTAAGCTGGCTCAAAGCAACTATCCACAGCAGCAATTCCTGGTGGGCGATATTTTGCAATTAGATCAAATTGAAGCTAAGAACTTTGATTATGTTTTTAGTATCGCTGTCTTGCATCATCTGCCCGGTCGGAAACTGCAAACCGAAGCCTTGAAGCAAATGGCTGACAAGCTGACACCTCAAGGTGAGATGATTATCAGCGTCTGGAATTTATGGTCGCAGGGGAAATATCTCAAATTAATTTTTGTCACTTATCTAAAATATTTATTCTCTAAAAGCAGATTGGATTTTGGCGATATTTTATTCTTCTGGAAAAATTCTCATGGCACTAAGTTGAGTCTGCGTTATTATCACGCCTTTTCGCTGAGGGAGTTAAAAAAAATTAGCCGGAGAGCTAATTTAAAAATCGTTAAAACGGTCAAGGACAAGTTTAACTATTATTTAGTTTTGCGGAAATCTTAGGCTCTAAAAGCGCGTAGAATATCTCTGATATCTTCAATATCTTTTTCGGTTAGGCCCAGGCTTAACCTTTTTTCGTATAGGGGGTGAGTATCTCTCTGAATCTTGTCGGAAGTGATGGCGATGCCTTCTCTAATATCTCTTTTGTAGTCACCGATAATATCCAAGACCAGTCTTTTATTTTTCTCATCCAGGTTGGAGAAGCGCGAATTACTATGAACCATTTGATCCAGCTTGTTTTCAATTTGTTCGCCGGTCATGGTTTTGACATTCTTCATTAAATCTTTGATATCCATATTTTTTTTTGTTTAATTATTTACCCTCTAATTATAGCAGATTCAAAGTATTTTTTGAATCTTGACACCCCCTGGGGGTGTGTAGTATACTGGTTTTATATGGACAAAACACTAACCCAAAGAATCAACAATATCAGCGGCCAATTGGCCGGCATTAACAAGATGCTGGCTGAAAAAGAGCCGGACTGTTTTCAAATTATCACTCAACTGAAGGCTATCAAGTCAGCGGTTTCTTCGCTCATGGAGAAATATATGGCCAGCGAGTTTGAGTGTTGTTTGAATCGCAATCAGCCCGAAGAAAGAGAGCAACTGAAAAAGATTTTTGCGGAGATCGCTAAAAAATAACTAATAATTTAATTAAAATTGGTATCAGAAAACTTGGTTTTTTGTGCCAATTAATAATTCTATGTCGAATGCTTTAGAGCTAACTAAAGATAATTTTAAGAGTGAAGTTTTGAGTTCCGAACAACCAGTCTTGGTTGATTTCTGGGCTCCTTGGTGTGGTCCTTGCCGCATGATGGCTCCAATTTTAGATGAAATGGCCGCTGAATTACAGGGCCAGGTCAAGATTGCCAAAGTGAACACTGAGGATGCCGCTAATCAAGATTTAGCGATGGAATACAACATCCAAAGCATCCCTAACATGAAGTTATTCAAAGGCGGCCAAGTGATTGCCGACTTTATCGGCTTACGTGACAAGGGCAGCTTAGTGCGTGATATCAATGAAGCTTTAGCTAAATAATATTAAAATATATGGCTACTTTCGATAATATTCTCTCTCGTTTGCAAGACGTCAAAACTAGTGAAGGCTTAAGTGATCGAGCTATTGAACTCTTGTCGGCCCCGAAACGAGTGAAGTTCGTCGAGTTGGATGTCGATGGCAAAAAATATCCGGCCTGGCGCATCGTCTTCAATGATGCTTTGGGCGCCGGCAAGGGTGGCATCCGTTTTCATCCTGAGGTGTGCGAGGATGAGGTCAAGTCTTTGTCGTTTTGGATGGCTATCAAGAACTCCTTAGCCGGTCTGCCTTATGGCGGCGGCAAGGGCGGTGTCAAGTTTGATCCCAAAACTACCAATTCAGCGACCATGGAGAAGATCAGTCGCGCCTTTATCGATGCTTTTCATCCTTATTTGGGGCAAGATATCGATGTCCCAGCGCCTGATGTTTATACCAATTCGCAGATTATGGCCTGGATGCTTGATGAATTTGAACAGAAAGTCGGCCATCATGAGCCGGGGATGATTACCGGCAAACCGCTGGAGCTTGGCGGCTCAGCCCTACGGGGTGACGCTACCGCTCGTGGCGGCTATATTGTTATCAAAGAAATGGCCCAGACTGTTTTGGGAACCGATCGAGATTTGAAAGTTTCTATTCAAGGATTTGGCAATGCCGGTCTCAACATCGCCTCCATGTTAATCGCCGACGGTTTCAAGATTACGGCTGTCAGCGACAGTCAGGGTGGTGTCTATGATGAAAATGGCTTAGACATTCCTCGTTTGATTGAAATCAAGACTAAGGGTGGTAATGTGCAGGAATTAGCCTCAGCTCAAAAAATCACCAATGCCGAATTACTGGAACTGCCGGTTGATATTATGGTGCTGGCCGCTCTGGAAAATCAAATTACCGCCGTTAACGCTGACCGCGTGCAGGCTCGCTGTATTGTGGAGCTGGCCAATGGCCCGGTTGATTATCGCGCCGACCAAATTTTATTTAACAAAGGTATTATGGTGGTACCGGATATTCTGGCTAATTCCGGCGGAGTGATCGTCAGTTATTTTGAATGGAGTCAGAATCGCACCGGTAATATTTTGGATAATAATTATCTGAGTAATTTGCTGGTGGAGAAAATGAAATCTTCCTGGCAGGCGGTTTATGCCAAATACCAAGAGAAGGACAAGAAGATTGATTTTCGTTTGGCGGCTTACATTATCGCTATTAATAGAATTTTGGCGGCGGAGAAATACCGTGGCCGAATCTAACTCTCATATATGAATTACGATTTATTAATCATTGGCGCCGGTCCGGCCGGATTTTCGGCTTCCATCTACGCCTCTCGCTACAAGATCAAGCATGCGATTATCGGTGAGATCACCGGCGGTTTGATGGCCGAAGCTCATAAGGTTTGTAATTTCCCTTCCGAGGTGGAAATCAACGGTTTTGATTTAGCTATGAAGATGAAGGCTCATGTTGATAGCTTTGGGACCGAGACCATCGCCCAAAAAGTGACGGCCGTTGAAAAAGCCGCTGACCATTTTGTGGTCAAGACGGCCGGTGGCAAAGAATTTACCGCCAAAACTATTTTGTTGGCGACCGGTACCATTCATCGCCATTTAGATTTGGCTGACGAGGGTCGCCTGCGCGGCAAAGGAATTTCCTATTGCGCCACTTGTGATGCCATGTTTTTCAAAAACAAAGTGACCGCGGTTATCGGCGGCGGCAATAGTGCTCTGACCGCAGCTCTGTATTTAGCGGAGGTGGCCGAGAAAGTCTATCTCATTGTCCGCAAAGATCAGTTTAAAGGTGAAGTAGTTTGGATTGATTCGGTCCGAAGTAATCCCAAGATTGAAGTTATCTTCAATACCAATGTGGTTGGTCTGGAGGGCACCGAGAAATTGGAGGCCATCAAGCTCAGCCAGCCGTATCAGGGCAGTGATGCTTTGGCGGTTTCCGGTTTGTTCATAGAAATTGGTTCACATCCCGACACTTCTTGGCTGGAAGCTTTGAGTCTGGAAGTTGATGGTGCTGGTTATCTGAAGGTCAAAGGTGATCAGGCCACTAATCGTGTCGGTGTCTGGGCGGCGGGAGATATTACCAATGGCTCTAACGGCCTGCATCAAATTGTGACGGCTTGCTCGGAGGGAGCGGTCGCGGCAGCTGGAATTTTTCAATACTTACAGCAGAATAAATAATTAGGGGTAATAAAAAAAACAGGGCAGCGCCCTGTTTTTTGTATCTCGATTTTTCTAAGTCTTAGTTAGTGGCGCAACCAGCGGCAGCGGAACCACCGGAGGTATCAGTAGCGGTGCCAAAACCAGCGGCTGGAGAGGCGGTAGACAAAGCTTTCTTACAAGCTTCTGGAGCCTTGTCGAAGCCGGCACAGATGGAGTTTAACAAGCTCTGAGGATCGCGAGCGCTCTGAGATTCAGCTCCATTGATAATCAAGGTTGGGGAACCACCGACATTGTATTTAGCGTTGTCATCCTTGAAAACGTCAAATGATGGGTAGCTGCCTTTGTAGCCAACTTTATTGGCGGCATTCTCAGTCACCTTGTATTGTTTGTCGGTCTTGTCCACGCAAGTCTTTAACTTAGCAGTGTCAATTTTAGCGGTCTTCAAACATTCATCGCTATTACCGGCACCTAAGAAACATTTGAGGTAGCTGAAGTATTTAGCTTTCTGTTCTTTATTGATACAATATTGGCTTAATTCTTCTTTCAACTCTTTGTCACCGTGCATAGCATAGTCACAGAATTTGATTTCAAAATTAATCTTGTCGCCTAAAGCCTCAACTGCTGGTAAGATGCCCTTTTCAATTTGAGTGCCGTAAGGGCAATGGCTCATTACAAACAGCTCGACTACCGGTTTGGCAGTTTTTGGAACTTCAGTTGGAGCGGTAGCTGGAGCGTTGTCAGCTGTTTCTGGGGTGGCAGTAGCTGACTTAACTTCTAAAGCCTGAGGGAATAATTTGGAACCGTCCTTAGTCATGTAGGAATCAATGATTTGACCGGAACCGACGTTCACCGATAGTTTATAAAGACCATTTTCTTCCACCACTTTGTCGATAGTTGCTTTACTGCCGTTAGCCATTAAGTTTTCGTTAATGTATTTTTCGGCGCTAGCTTTAGCTTGATCCGCACTTAAATTCTTTTTAAAGGCGGCGTTCAGGTTGGAACTGCAACCTGACAGGGTGACGGCAATAGTCAGAACTAATGCCACGAGGAAAGCATTTTTTCTCATAGTTTTTAAATATTACTGTTGCCAAATTAGGCTTGGCCTAAGCAGTAATTAAGTTTATTATTTTATTAAACGTTATTAGATTATAGCAAAAACCAAAACAAGATTCAACCTACTTGACTTGAGTTAAAAATTGGGTTAGTTCTTCCGGCAGACCGACTGTAAAGCTTTGTTTAACGCCGCTTAAATCAGTAAATTCCAACTTAGTGGAAGCCAAAAAAACTCGGCCCAAATTATACTTTTTATTCTTAATCTTGGATTGTTTGTTGTTGTAAAGACCATCGCCGACAATGGGGTTACCGTAAGCATGCAAATGAACTCGAATCTGGTGGGTACGACCGGTTTTAATAATGACGCTTAGGAGGGTAAAATTAATAAATCTCTTAATGACCGAGAAAGTGGTGGCGGCTTGGCGCACTCGCACGTCATCATTTTCTTCATCGAAATTTTTGGGAACTGCCGCCATCTTGTAGCCCTTGGTAGAGCGCTTAATTGGGAAATCAATTTCGTCATTGTCTTTTAATACCTTGCCATAAACTAAAGCGGTGTATTCCTTAGTAATAGTTCGCTTCTTGAATTGTTCTTTAAGACTCTCGTAGCTGTTGTGATTTTTGGCAATAACCATTAAACCGCTGACATCTTTATCCAGGCGGTGCATAATGCCGGGACGATCTAAGTCTTCACCGACCTGGCCAATCTCGGGGTATTTTTCCAATAACCAATCAACTAGAGTTTTTTCTTTAATATGGGGTGCGCCATGTACTAAAAGGCCGGCTGGTTTATTAATAACCAGATAATCTTTGGTGTCGGCGATAATTTCGATCTTGTTCATAATATTTCTTTATTTTCTAAAACCGTCGCACTCGGCTTGTTATTTTTTGGTAGAATTAATTTTAGGTCTTCTTTGCCGATAGCTTTCAGGACTAACAAGGAGAGAGTATAAATAACTCCGGCGTAGATAATAGTCATTAACAGGCCGGTTTTGGTGGCAGAAAAATTAACCGGTAGTAAGCAGAGCATGGCGCCCATAAACATGGAAGCCATGAAGGCTTTCCCGGCAATTCTGAAATTAAGCGAAAGGGCTGTATACTTCTTAGCGTAATACGCAGCAAAAAGCAATATTGCTAGCTCGCTGTAAATGGTGGTCCAGGCCGCTCCCAAATAGGAATATTTTGGGATAAAGATTAGGTAGCCGGCCAGAGCGGTGATGCTGGTAAAAATATAAGCTCCAATGATTTTCTTTTGCTTGTTGACGGCAATAATGACGTGAGAAAAGATACAGCTGATAAAAATAATAGCGGCTGCCAAGATCAGGATTTGCAAGATTGGGCCGGCAGCGGAGAACTCCGGACCGGCAATAATGGTCATGAGGTCTTTAGCTACAAACTGTGTGCCGACAATCATTGGAAAAGCCATTAGAAGCATGAAGTCTAAAGATCTCTGCCAGACTTTCTGGAAGCGCTCGGTATTTTTTTTGATCCAGTCGGCGGTCAGAATTGGCAGGACGACGCCGGCGAACATAAAGGGAACAGTCACCAGCACATCAATTATTTTGTAGACAGAGCCATAGATACCGACTTCAGTGGAGCTCTTGATGAGTGATAATATTAAAGTGTCGGCTTTAAGGTAAATTAAGTTGAAGGCAATGGTTAGAGCCAGGGGCCAAGATTTTTTGATAATAGCATTCCAAATGGTTCGGTCGTAGGCTAATCTCAAGGAAATGAATTCTCGGGAAAGGTAGAATTGAATACCAAAGCTGATTCCTGATGATAGCACTGTAATCCAAAGAATATCTAACAAACTGCCATGGCAATAGGCGATAATCATAATTCCCAAGAGGAGTACCACGCGGCTGATAATATCGGCCCAGACGGCGCGATTCATAGTCAGTCTCTTTTGGAAAATGCCGGTCATTATTTGGTTGAGGGCGACAAACAAGAAAGAGAGAGCGGAAATTAAAACACCAATTTTGATGCTGGCACCGTAAGGAAAGAAGAGGACGATGACCGGTCCGAGACCTAAAAAGATTAAAGCGGAGAGTAGTCTGAGAGCCAATAGATTATTTAGGACTTTGTTTTCATCGGCTTCCGGATCGCTGATCATCTGGACGGTGACCAGGGTCAGCCCCAAGTCAGCAATAATGGCGAAGAAGGATATGAAGGTAAAAATAGTGGTGTATTCACCGAATCCGGCCGCTCCCAAATAGCGGGTCATGAGGGCCAGGGCTCCGAGCCCCAGGATGGTGGAGATAATTTTACCAAAGATTTGAACAAAGGTATTTTGGGCGACTTTTTTGGATAAATTCATGAGATTAGTTGTTTTTCAATTTATTATCGTGTATAATAGAAGTAATCAATTTGATTATAACATAATATAACCAAGATATGAAAATCAACAAAAAACAAATATTATCAGCCTTGATTTTAAGCTTCGCCTTTTTATTGCTCTTTTCTTTCTCCACTGCTCAGGCCCAACAAGCTCCAGCCCCAACTCCTAGCGGTAATTGGGAAAATCAAGTGGGAATAACCGAGGTCGGTCAGGTCTATGGTCAGGATTCACAAGCTCCTACCAGTATCATTACCATCATTGTCCGCATCATTAACTATTCATTAATGCTCCTGGGAGTTCTTTTCTTCGGCCTGTTTGTCTTTAGTGGCTATCAATGGATGTCGGCTGGTGGTAATGAGGACGCTATCTCTAAAGCTCAGGCTCGTATGAAGAATGCTATCATTGGCATGGTCATTGTTTTAGCTTCTTGGGCCATAGTTGAATTTGTGATTATGAAAATTATCTTAGCCTCCACCAATCCTGATTTGCACACCGGTACTCAGTATGATGTTAATCCTATTCACTGGTAATTTGCCTCTTTGATCAACAAATGCCACAATTATTCCTAATTGTGGCATTTAATTTTGGAACAAATGATTAATAAGAAAATAAAAATTTTTTGGTTAAGCGCTGAAGTGGCGCCACTGGTTAAAGTGGGTGGCCTAGCGGATGTTGCCGGATCGCTACCGCCGGCGTTATTTAAGATTGGTTGCGATATTCGTCTGTCGTTACCTTATTACGGTTCCATTAAAACTCCGGCTAAGATACTGCTCAAAGGATTGAAAGTTGTTTGGGGTAAGAAGGAAACAACTTTTGATGTTTATTTGGCTACTCTGCCAAACACTAGTATCCCAGTTTATTTAATTAAGCATCCTTTGTTCTCCGGACCGGAGGTTTATACTAAAAGTAAGAGTTTGGAGCGTTTCTCTCTATGGTCTAAGGCCTCTTTAGTGCTCATTACCGCCCTGGATTTTGTCCCCGACGTTCTACATTTAAATGATTGGCACGCCGCTCTAGTCCTAGATTTTCTACCTGAGTTCAGACAGGAATACCCATCGGTCTTTAGTCGAGTCAAAATCCTCTATACCATTCATAACTTGGCCAATCAAGGTTATGACGCTCGGCGCAATTTAAATCCGATGGCCGGTGGCATCAAGCACGCGGATTATATTAATACCGTCAGCCCGACTTATGCTAAAGAAATTCTGACTAAAGAATATGGTGCCGGCCTCAACCGGAATTTATTAAAACGCCGCCGGAATCTGAGTGGTATTTTGAATGGGATTGATTTAAATCGCTTCAATCCTCAAACCGATTCTGATTTGTCCTGGCATTACTCGGCTCGGAACTTATCCGGCAAATTTCAAAACAAATTGGCTTTGCAAAAAACTCTGGGACTGGAAGTTTCTCCCGCTCAACCGCTTTTAGCTTTTGTCGCTCGACTCAGTTGGCAGAAGGGAGTGGAATTATTTACCGCTGAGTTCTTTTCCGGTTTAATTGAAAAATATCAAGCGCAATTTATTTTTCTGGGAGATGGCGAATTGCGCTACAAAAAATATCTGACTCGGATCGCCAAAAAATATCCCCGGAACGTGAAAGTTTTTTTCAAATTAGATTTACCTCTGGCCCAAAAACTGTATGCCGCTTCCGACTTCTTTTTGGTCCCTTCTCGTTTTGAGCCTTGCGGCTTGACTCAGATGATGGCGATGCGTTATGGTTCAATCCCAATCGTTCGATCGGTGGGCGGGCTGAAAGATACTGTCAGCAGCCGTAATGGCTATACTTTCAAAGATTACTCCACTATTGCTCTTCAAAAGGTAGTTAGTGGTGCCTTGCGGGATTTTTCTTTAAACTCAAAATTGATTGAAAATAAGCGCCAAAATGGCATGAAAACTGACTTTTCTTGGCACTCTTCAGCTTTGAAATATGTTAAATTGTATCAAAAGATGATAAAATAGGATTAGACGTTTAAAATTTTAATTTCTATGGCTAAAAAGAATAATGACCCTTTAGATAAGATTGCTCTCCCTAAGATTAACTTGGATAATCGAGCTAAAAACAGCATCGTAATTATTTTGATTGTCGCCCTGGGGCTCGTCAGTCTTTTGGGGCTCTTTAATCTGTCCGGCAGCTTCGGTCTCTTCCTGTCTTCCAATTTGACTCTGGCTTTCGGTTGGGGTAAATGGGCCTGGCCGCTTTTTCTTTTGGCTTGGGGCTGGTTTTTGTATAAAGGCAAACAGCACCAGATTAATTTTTTTAACTACCTCGGTCTATTTTGTTTATTTATTTCCTATCAGAGCTTATTCCATTTTTTCTTTTCCGATCTGCGCGCCCAAGAGGTGATTGCTGAGGGAATGGGCGGCGGCTATGTCGGTTACTATCTCTCGCTGCTGGGTAAAAGCGTTTTAGGTTTTTGGGGTGGTATGATTATGCTCATGGCTCTTTTCTTTGTTTCTTTAGTTTTGATTTTAAATACCCCTCTCTCCCGTATCATCGGAGCGGAGAGTATCTTTGCGAAATTTTTTGCCAGCGCCAACTCAGTTATTAATCATCTTTTTGTCCGTCGCGTCAAAGAAGTTGAGGGTGAAAATGAAGAGCTGATTGAGGCAGAAGAATTAGAGGAAGAGCCGATTGCTACCCCGACTCCTAAAGTGGCTCCGGTTAGTATCAAAGAGGAGAAACTGGCTAAAAAAGGCGTATTTTTCAAGCAAAAGGCTATTAAATCTGAGGATGGCGGCGCCAAGAATGTTTGGCGCACTAAGAGCGTCAAGATTGATTTGCCGCTCGAATTGTTGAGCGTCAAAGTCGGTCAGGCTTTGGGCGGAGATATCGAAAAAAATACTACTCTCATTAAACATACTTTAGAAAATTTTGGCATTCCGGTCGAAATGGCTGAAACCAGTGTCGGCCCGACTGTCACTCAATATACTTTCAAACCGGCCGAGGGCATCAAACTATCTCGAGTGACAGCTCTGAGCAATGATTTGTCTTTGGCTCTGGCGGCTCATCCAATTAGAATTGAAGCGCCGATTCCGGGCAAGGCCTTGGTAGGTATTGAAGTTCCCAACAAGACTAAGGCGATTGTCGGTCTGCGTGAGATTTTGGAAGACAAGAGTTTCAAAACTAGAAATAATAATCTGATGGTGGCTCTTGGCAAGGATGTGGCCGGCGCGAATTGGTTATATGACGTCACTAAAATGCCTCATCTCTTGGTGGCCGGTGCGACTAATTCCGGTAAGTCAGTTTGTTTGAATGCTATCATTGTCAGTTTGTTATATCAAAACAGTGCCGAGTCTTTGCGCTTCATTATGGTTGATCCAAAACGAGTGGAGCTCCCGGCCTATAACGGTATTCCACATTTACTGACCCCGGTGATTACTGAAGTCAGCAAGACCATTAATGCGCTTAAATGGTGCTTGAATGAAATGGATAGACGCTACGATTTACTCAATCAAAGCGGCAAGAAAAATATTCAAGCTCATAATGAGGCTTCAAAAGAAAAGATGCCCTATATTATCTTTGTGATTGATGAGTTGGCCGATTTAATGGTTACGGCCGCCAAAGATATTGAGGGCAGCATTATCCGTTTAACTCAGATGTCTCGCGCTGTCGGTATTCACTTAATTCTGGCTACTCAGCGTCCGAGTGTGGACGTCATTACCGGTTTAATTAAAGCTAACATTCCGGCTCGTATTGCCTTCTCAGTGGCTTCAGCCATTGATTCCAAAACTATTTTAGATTGCTCCGGCGCCGAAAAACTATTGGGTAAAGGCGATATGTTATTTAGCGCTGCTGAAATGTCCAAACCTAAACGTCTGCAGGGTGCTTATTTAAGTGACGAGGAAATTTCACGTATTACCGAATACATCAAAGCCAACTCCGGTGAGGCGGAATATATGGAAGGCATCACCGACCGCCAAAAGGTTAGTGGTGTGGCCGGTGTCGGTCTGGATGGCAATCATGGTGATGAGGATGAATTAATGCAAGAGGCCAAGGAAATTATCATCAACATGGGACGAGCTTCTACTTCACTACTCCAACGTCGTTTGCGCGTCGGCTATGGCCGAGCTGCCAGTATTCTAGACGCCCTGGAAGAAGCTGGTGTTATTGGTCCCTCCAATGGTTCCAAGCCGCGCGAGGTCATGGTCAGTAAAGAACAGTTTGCCAGCATGAACAATCTCGGTCCGAGCGGTATGCCACTTCATGATCGTAAATCAACCAAGGCGCCTGATAATTATTTCGGTGACGAAGAGGGTGATGATGGCACTTTGGCTTTTGATTCCGAGGAAGAAGAGACGGTTGTTTCGTCTGAGCCGGAAGTAACAGAAGCACCTGTTATTGACGATTCCAATGAACCAGAGGCCGAGATCAAAGAGCAAGAGGCTCCTAGTGAGACTAAAGAAAAGACGAATACCCTGAGAGCTTTTTCCGATGATGAAGACGAAGGCATGTTCTTCTCGAAATAATAACTATTATTACCATGGACAAAATATTTAATTTGATCAAACGATATTTACCGCGGAAATTTTTCTCTCGCCTCCAACCCGCCTATCATTTTTTCCTCAGTTGGCTCGGCACCATCATCTATCAACATCCCAGTGAACACCTGATTGTAGTGGGAGTAACCGGCACTACCGGCAAAACTTCCAGCGTTTATTTGATTGCCAAAACTTTGGAGGCTGCCGGCTACAAAGTTGGTTATACCTCCACCGCCATGTTTAACAACGGCCAGAAAGAATGGCTAAATGACAAGAAAATGACCATGATTGGGCGTTTTTTCACGCAGAAAATCTTGCGCCAGATGGTTAACAACAAATGCCAGTACGCCATTATTGAAACCAGTTCCGAGGGCATCAGACAATTCCGTCATCGCTTCATCAACTATGATATCTTAGTTTTTACCGGTCTCTATCCGGAGCACATTGAATCACATGGCAGTTTTGAAAACTACAAACAAGCCAAAGGAAAATTATTCGCTCATCTGAAAAATTGTCAGACTAAGTATGTCGATGACTACAAAATAGTTTATCACCCGAAGAGTGAAATCAAGAAGTTAAATTACAATCGCGTCAAGAAAACTATTATCGCCAACTACGATGATGCTGAGGTTAATTATTTCTTGAGTTTCTGGGCCGAGCAAAAGATAGGTTACACTTGCGGTGTTCACAGCGACAAATCGGAAGAGTTGACCTACAACGAAGAACTGAAACAAAACATCGAACTGGTGAAGTGCGGCAATATTAATGTTTCCGGCAAGGGCACTTCTTTCGACGTTTTTCTGCTGTCGGAGTTCTTTTCCGCTCACAACAAAGACCACCAGGATATTAATATCAAACTTCATCTTTTAAGCGATTTTAGCGCCATTAATGCTATGACAGCCGTCTCGGTCGGGCTAAGCCAGGGACTGAGCCTCAAACAGATCAAGAAGGGTCTGGAATTGGTAAAAGGTATTACCGGTCGCCTGGAGATGATTAATGAAGGCCAAGCTTTTACCGTGGTGGTTGATTATGCCTTTGAACCAAAGGCGGTGGCCAAGTTGTATGAAGCCGTCAAACTTATTCCGCATCAAAAAATCATTCATGTCTTAGGATCGGCCGGCGGCGGTCGCGACAAATCACGTCGTCCTCTTCTGGGAGAGCTAGCCGGACAAAATGCGGACTATGTTATTATTACCAACGAAGATCCTTACGATGAAGACCCTAATGTTATCATTGAAGAAGTTTCTCTGGGGGCGGAGAAGATGGGTAAGGTCAACAAACAAAATTTATTTAAAATTCTAGATCGCCGTGAAGCTATCAAGAAAGCTCTGAGTCTCTCCGGGGCCGGCGATATTCTTTTGCTCACCGGCAAGGGGAGCGAACAAGCCATTTGTATCGCTCGGGGTGAGAAAATTCCTTGGGATGACCGACGAGTGGTCCGGGAGGAGCTCCTGAAGCTCTAAATTATTGTGGATAAGCTGTGGATTGACAAAAGCCAAATAATATAATACAATTGAAATTACTTTTAAACAGTTAATTTTTTAAAAGTGACTAATTATTTAAAATAACTCAAAGCTGTCTAAACTCAAGCCCTGATTGGTATTGGGATTTTTTTGTTGCTAGCGATTTTTTCGCTCACTTTAGCTAATTTTTTACTACTTTAAATAATAATAACAGCTGTCCCTGCACCTCCGCTGGAAGGGAGGGGTGGCTCTATCAAATATGGCCAATAACACGATCACACCGCATTCACTTAAATTAGGTGAACGCCGCTTTTTTACCGACTCCAAGGAGTCGATTCCGATGCCTGATTTGATTGAAATTCAAAAAGACTCTTACAAATGGTTTTTGAAAGAAGGTCTGGCTGAACTTTTTGATGAAATTTCTCCGATTACTGATTTTAATAATCGCGATTTAGAGTTGTATTTTGAAGATTACTATTTAGACAAACCAAAATTCAGTGAAGTAGAAAGTCGCGCCAAGAACATTACTTTTGAAGCTCCTCTCCGTGTCAAAACTACCTTACTCAACAAACGAACCGGCCAGAAAATCAAGCAGGAAGTCTTTTTGGGTGATTTTCCTTTAATGACTGACAAAGGTACTTTTATCATCAACGGTATTGAGCGCGTGGTCGTTTCGCAGTTAATCAGAAGTGCCGGTGTGATGTTTACCTCCGACTTTATCAAAGGCAAGAAATATTATGGTGCTAAGATTATTCCGAATCGTGGTGCTTGGTTAGAAATTGAAACCGATCCGAACAAAGTTATCTGGGTCAGAATTGACCGCAAGCGAAAGGTGGCCGTGACTTCTTTGATGCGCGCCTTTGGAATTGTCACCGATGAAGAGATTAAGAAATTTTTTAAAGATGTTGATATCGTCAAAGATACCGATGAAATCGGTTATATTGACGCGACTTTAGCCAAGGACGCTTCTCACGACGAAGCTGAAGGCTTACAGGAAGTCTATCGCCGTATTCGTCCGGGTGATTTGGCTACTGCCGAAAATGCTCGTTCCCTGATTCACTCCATGTTCTTCCGTTTTGATCGTTATGACTTCGGTCGTGTCGGTCGCTACAAATTGAATCGTCGTTTCGAAGAAAACCTACCAATCACCAAAGAGAACAGAATCCTGCGCCACGAAGACTTGGTAAACATTGTCCGGGAAGTTATCCGTTTGAATATCATCAAAGGCGAAGAAGATGACATTGATCATTTGGGTAATCGTCGCGTGCGCGCCATTGGCGGTTTGATTCAGAATCGTTTCCGTGTCGGTTTGGCTCGTATGGAGAGAATCATCAAAGACAAAATGAGTACTTCCGATATCAGCACTTTGACCCCGAACAAATTAATCAATGCTCGTCCGGTGATTGGTGTCGTCAAGGAGTTCTTTATGTCCTCTCAATTATCACAATTCATGGACCAGACTAATCCGCTGGCTGAGTTGGAACATAAGCGTCGTTTGTCAGCTATGGGTCCTGGCGGTTTGACCAGAGAACGAGCTGGTTTCGATGTCCGCGATGTGCACACCACTCACTATGGTCGTATTTGTCCGATTGCTACTCCGGAAGGTCCAAACATCGGTTTGGTGGGCCATTTATCCAGCTATTCTCGCTTGAATAGCTATGGTTTCTTGGAAACCCCATATCGTAAAGTGAAGAAAGAAAAAGGCCATCAGACCGTCTCCGATGAGATTATCTTTTTAGACGCTTTTGAAGAAGAAAAATATATTACCGCCGATGCCACTATTCCGCTTGATCAAAACGGTCACTTTTTGGTGAATCGTTTTGACGTTCGTAAGTTTGGTAAACCGGCCACAGAAGATGTAGAGAATATTGATTTGATTAGCGTTGCCGCCAACCAGATTATTTCCATCGCCACTTCCTTGATTCCATTCATGGAACACAATGATGGTCAGCGCTCTTTGATGGGTACTAATATGCAACGTCAGGCTGTGCCTTTGATTAGAGCTGAGGCTCCGGTCGTCGGTACCGGCGTGGAAGCTCGTGCCGCTCGCGACAGTGGTCATGTGGTGCTCGCTGAAGAAGACGGTGTAGTCGTGAAGGTTGATGCCGCCACGATTGAAATTGAAAACAAGAAAGGCAAGATTAATCATTATAATTTAAATAAATTTTTACGCTCCAACTCTTTGACTTGTATCAACCAACATCCGCTCGTGGATGTGGGTGACAAAGTGAAGAAAGGTGATGTGATGTCCGATGGTCCTTCTATTGATAATGGTGAGTTGGCTTTGGGCAAGAATGTGCTGGTCGCCTTCATGACTTGGGAAGGTTATAACTATGAAGACGCCATCATTATTTCTGAGAGACTGGTGAAGGAAGATGTTTATTCTTCCGTTCATATTGAAAACTATACTATTGATGTCCGCGATACCAAGCTTGGTCCGGAAATTATCACCAATGACATTCCAAACATCTCCGAAGAAAAACTCAAGAACTTGGATGAAGACGGTATCATCAGAATCGGTGCCGAAGTTTCTTCCGGTGATATTTTAGTCGGCAAGATTACCCCTAAAGGTGAGACTAAATTAAGTGCTGAAGAAAAATTATTACGCGCTATTTTCGGTGAAAAGGCTAAGGATGTTCGCGATTCTTCACTTTATTTGGAACACGGTGAACACGGCAAGGTGGTGGACGTGAAGATTTTCTCCCGCGAAGAAGGTGACAAGCTCTCTACCGGTGTTTTGAAATCCATTCAAGTCTCCGTGGCCAACCTCCGCAAGATTCAAGTTGGTGACAAGATGTCCGGTCGTCATGGTAACAAAGGTGTTATTTCCAAGATTGTTCCGGTTGAGGATATGCCTTACATGGCCGATGGTACTCCGATTGATATCATTCTTTCTCCTCTCGGTATTATCTCTCGTATGAACTTGGGTCAGTTGCTCGAAACTCATATGGGTTTTGCCGCCAAGAAGTTGGGCTATCGCGTTGCGACTCCGGCTTTGAACGGTTTGCAGGAAGAAGATATCAGAAACGAATTGAAACGAGCCGGCTTGCCGGAAAATGGTAAGGTTATTTTAAGCGACGGTAAGACCGGCGATGATTATGACCACGCCATCACCGTTGGTATTAAATATGTTTTGAAATTGAATCATATGGTGGAAGACAAGATCCACCAACGATCAATCGGTCCATACTCGCTCATTACCCAACAACCTTTGGGTGGTAAAGCGCAGTTTGGTGGCCAGAGATTCGGTGAAATGGAAGTTTGGGCTCTTGAAGGTTATGGTGCCGCTCATACTTTACAGGAAATTTTGACCATTAAATCAGATGATGTGACCGGTCGTTCCAAGGCTTATGAAGCCATCATCAAGGGTGAAGAGATTCAGAAGCAAAACGTCCCGGAATCTTTCAACGTCTTAGTCTCCGAGTTAAAAGGCTTGGGCTTGAATGTTGAACTCTTGGGAGGTACTCCGCGCTTGACTGAGGAAGAAGAAATTGAAGCTCAAATTAAAGGTGAGAAAATATTAGAAGCTGAAATCGTCGAATCAGCTGATGGCATCACAGAAGAATATAAAGCGATGACCGAGAAAGAAGGTCTTAATCCTGAAGAACTTTCCGGCCTGTCGGTAATTAATCCTGAGGAATAAGTTACTCCTAATTATTCATTAAACCATAATTAAACATATGCTTAATCCTATCAAAACCAGTGACTTCGATGCCGTCCGCTTAAAACTGGCCTCCCCGGAAGAGATTTTTTCTTGGAGCCACGGTGAAGTCATCCGTCCGGAAACTATTAACTATCGTACTCAGAAACCGGAGAAAGACGGTTTATTCTGCGAACGTATTTTTGGTCCAACCAAGGACTGGGAGTGTGCTTGCGGTAAATATAAAAAGATTCGCTACAAGGGTGTCGTTTGCGACAAGTGTGGCGTGGAAGTCACCCGCAGTGTTATCAGACGCGAACGTATGGGCCATATCACTTTGCAGGTGCCGGCCACTCACGTTTGGTTCTTGCGCGGTTTGTCTTCCAAGATCGGTTTGATTTTGAATCTCAGTATCCAGTCTTTGGAAAAAGTAGTCTATTTCGCCAACTTCATTATTACCGATGTTGATGAAACTCTAAAAGAAGCTACCTTAGATCAAATCAAGCGCGAATACAAGAGCAAGAAGAAGAATATTGAAGATGCTTATGATCGCGAATATAAAGCGGCTATTGACAAAGCTGCCAAGGATCAGGCTCTGAAGATGAAGGAAGAAAAGATGACCGCTTTGGATTCCGACTTTGAAGAAACCAAGAGCGAGTTGAAAGAATTAAAACCATTATTAATTATTACCGAACAAGAATATCAGACTTTAAGTATGAAGTTCGGTCATTTATTTGAGGCCGGAATCGGAGCTGATGCCGTCCGCAAATTATTATCTAAGATTAATTTAGATAAGAGCATCAAAAAATTGGAAGACAAGTTGGAAGGTTCTCAGGATGCTAAACGAGAGAAGTTAGTGAAGCGCTTGAAGCTTCTCAAAAACTTCCGCAACAACAACATTCGTCCCGAATGGATGGTTCTAAATATCATCCCGGTTATTCCTCCGGATTTGAGACCAATGGTGGCTCTCGACGGTGGTCGTTTTGCCGCTTCCGATTTGAATGATTTATATCGTCGCGTGATTAACCGCAACAATCGCTTGAAGCAATTAATCGACTTAAATGCTCCGGAAGTTATCTGCCGTAATGAAAAGCGTATGTTGCAAGAAGCGGTTGATTCCTTGTTGGATAACTCTTCTCGTAACACCAAGACAGTGACCGCTTCTACCGGTCAAAAGAGACAGCTGAAATCTTTAGCTGATACTTTGAAAGGTAAGCAGGGTCGTTTCCGTCAGAACTTACTCGGTAAGCGCGTGGACTACTCCGGTCGTTCCGTAATCGTGGTTAATCCAAAGTTAAATTTGGATCAATGCGGTTTGCCGAAGATTATGGCTCTGGAATTATTCAAACCATTTATCATTTCCAAGTTAATTAAGCGTGAAATTGTGCACAATGTTCGTAGCGCTTCACGTTATATCGATGCTGGTCATGACGAAGTTTGGGATATTTTAGAAGAGATTATTAAAGGCGCTTACGTTTTGTTAAATCGCGCTCCGACCTTACATCGTTTAGGTATTCAGGCTTTCCGCCCGGTCTTAATTGAAGGTAAGGCGATTCAGATTCATCCGCTCGTTTGTACGGCTTTCAACGCCGACTTCGACGGTGACCAAATGGCCGTTCATGTTCCATTGACTAAAGAAGCGGTGGCTGAAGCTCGCGATATTATGCTGTCTTCCCATAACTTACTGAAACCAGCGACTGGCGATCCAATCGTTACTCCGTCTCAAGATATCGTTTGGGGTGCTTATTACATCACTTTCAGCGATGAAAACTTTAATAGCAAAGAAGACAAAGAATTACGCGCTTTCTACAGTGAAGATGACGCCATTTTAGCTTATGAACATAAATTCATCAGCTTACACGAACCAATCAGAGTGAAACTGTCGACTAAGGGCTTGGTTCGCACTACTGTCGGTCGCGTCATTTTGAACACTATTATTCCGGAAAAATTGAAGTTCATCAACGAAGTGGTTGGTAAAGGAAAATTGAAAACTTTGATCCGCGAATGTTTGGCTGTTTATGGCGAAGCGGAGACTGTGAAGTTTGTTGATGACTTGAAGAACAAAGCTTTTGACTTCATCACCAAATCCGGTTTGTCTTGGGGCTTCGGTGATTTACCAAACTTACCAGAGAAAGATGCTTTGATTGAAAAAGCCGTGGTAGAAGTCGACAAGATTAGAGAACAATATGAAGAAGGTTTACTGACTGAAAGCGAACGCTACGGCAAGGTGATTGAAACCTGGACTAACACTAAGGAAATCATTGCTGACATTTGCAAGAAGAGCTTGGCCAACGTTCTGCCACTCTACTCCATGATTGAGTCCGGTGCTCGTGGTTCTTGGTCTCAGCCGGTGCAGATTCTGGGTATGAAAGGTTTGGTGGCCTCTCCTTCCGGTGCCATTATTGAATTGCCGGTTAAAGGTAACTTCAAAGAAGGTTTCGGTGTGCTCGAATACTTCATCTCCACTCACGCGACTCGTAAAGGTTTGTCCGATACCGCCCTTCGTACCGCTAACGCCGGTTATTTGACTCGTCGTTTGGTGGACGTTGCTCAGGATGTGATTGTAACCGAAGAAGACTGTGGCGATACCGAAGGTTTTGTTTTCAACAAGAAAGAATGTGAAGATAACGGTGAGGACTTCTTCAAGAAGATTTCCGGTCGTTATTTAGCTAAAGACTTGTTGGATGTCAAAGGTAAGGTGGTAATGAAAGCTGGCGCAGTTTTAGATGAAGATGCTATTAAAGCGGTTAAAGAAGTTAATGTTGAAAGTGCTTGCGTTCGCTCCGTTTTGAGCTGTCATTTACATAAGGGCATTTGCGCTCATTGTTATGGTCAAGATTTGGCCTATAACAAGGAGGTCAAACTTGGTACCACTGTCGGTATCATTGCCGCTCAATCCATTGGTGAGCCCGGTACTCAGCTGACTATGAGAACCTTCCATACCGGTGGTGTGGCTGGCGCTGACGATATCACTCAAGGTTTACCTCGTGTGGAAGAAATTTTCGAAGCTCGTCCACCGAAGAAGAAAGCCTTGATCGCCGATGTTGATGGTTTGATTAAGATTGAATTCGGTCAGAAGACCATCAAAGACAAGGATGGCAAGGAGATTCTGGTTAACAGCTCTCAGGAAAAGGTCTTGAAACTGTGCTATACCGTCAAAGATGAAAAGGGCAAGGAAGAAGATGTCACTCAAGAGTTTGTTATTCCTCGCGGTACTATGATTTGGGTGAAGGATGGCGAGAAGGTCAAGAAAGGGGCCCGCTTAACTGAGGGTAGCTTTAACCTCAAGGAATTATATGAACTTTGCGGTCGTTTGGAAGTCCAGAAATATATTATCAAAGAAATTCAATACGTTTACTCTTCTCAGGGTCAGCCTTTGAATGACAAGCACGTCGAAGTTATCGCTCGTCAGATGTTTTCTCGTCACTTAATCAAAGAAACCGGTGACACTACTTTGCTTCCGGGTGAAGTGGTGGAAGAAGAGGTCTTGTTTGAGGCTAACAAATCAGTCAAGAAACCGGCCGAGGCCGTTCGTTTGCTCTTGGGTATCACCAAGACTTCACTTTCGACTGATAGTTTCTTGTCTGCCGCTTCGTTCCAGGAGACCCCCCGCGTCTTAATCGAAGCTGCCGTTTCCGGCAAGATTGATTACCTGGAAGGCTTAAAGGAAAATGTCATTATCGGATGTCTCATTCCATCGGGGACCGGTTACAAGGGTAAGAAGAAGCGAGAGATTTATACTTAATTTTGAGTTGATAGATATAAAAAAGCACCTGAAATATGGTGCTTTTTTGTTGGGATAATTTCTGGTATAATGATATTAGCTTTATTTATGAAAAACCTCTCTTTTCGCATTAAAATTAGGCTGATTCTCTGGTCAATAGTTGTTTTGGCCGGCCTGGTTTTGGTTTATTTTGCCGTCCTACCTTTTGGTCGGGCAACCTATAATTATCATCCTTCCGGGCATGCTATTTTGGGGGGCAAGGGTTTTTTTGGTAACTTCACTCCGACTGACAGAATTGATACGACCGGAGACAATTTGAAGATTATTGGGGGCTCGGTCTACTTTTCTTTATTTACACCCCGGCGTTTTGAGAAGGCCAAGATGACCATTGTCTTCCGTGGTTTCGATTATGAAAGCTATCCCATCATGGAAGCCGGGGTAATGGTTGATCCGATTCTTCGCAACTATCGACTATATTCCATTTCCAATTATATTATTGATCACTTGGCCGGCGAATGGAAAACAAAAAAAGAAGGCGATTTGATGTTACTCCAGAAAGAGCCTAAGTATAGCAGTATTGATAATCTGCTGGATAATGTTCCGCCCAAAGGTGAACTGGCTTTCTATAATTATCAGTATAATTTTCCCTATCAGATTAATGACTATCAGGCCAGTTCAAAAATCATTAGCTTACCTGACCTGCGCGGTGCTTATCAATTTTACACTTACATCAACAACGAAACTTTGAATTGGTCGGTGGACTTCTACGACCTCAACCAAAACGCCGACAAAAATGGTGACGCGGTAAAAATTTATGTTTATGACTCCCAGCAAAAATCAGTCGCCGAATATGACTTGCCGGACGACGGCAACCGCGAGGACAATGGACAGATGAGCGGTCCTCGGAATCTAAAGATTAGTTTACCTAACCTACCAGCGGGAGTTTACAAGGTGGAAGTAAAAGCCAACGATGACGTGGTTAGCCGCCAGATTCAAACCACCCAGACTAAACTGGCTTTTATCTCCCATTTATGGCTCTATAATCACTCTGAGGCAGAGATTGGACTCTGGACCGATGGCAGCTTTTTGAAGCTTAAAGCGGCTGACCCCTTAGGCGTAGGAGAAATGCTTCTAAATGGCAATAGTTTCTTTATCCCTGAAACCTACAAACAGTATAAGGTTCCTTTTTCTGATTCTCAGACTATTAACGAACTAAAAGTTTTGCGCCCCGAGACGGTAGTGGAAACCAGTGGTGTCTTTTCTTTCTCTCCGGAAGCTCTATTTAATCCCGACACCAAGAAAATTGAAGCCGGCGCTAATTTGGCCGGCCTTAAAGAGATTGTCGCTCGCTATAATCCTCCGGTCAGTTTGGGTATTTGGAAGCAAGCGACTGTGGAAATGGACATCAGTGATGTTTATCGCGAGAAGGGTCAAACCAACTTTATGATTTCTATTCCCGGGCTTTTAGCTGAGAACCAGATTGTCGGAGCAGAAATTAAATCTATTAGCCTGGAGTTAACCGGGAAGAGTTTAATTGATAAGATCAAAGAGTATGTGGAATAAAAAGATTAAGTTTATAATCGGGTCCAAAAGCCATCAATTCTGCCAGGAGTTGTTTTATGCTTTATCAGGCGCTTTACTTTTGTTTGTCGCCCTGGAAATAGTCAAACCGCAGATAGTGACGGCCTATATCAGTCTCAGCTTTTTGTTGCTCCTTTGGTTTCTAAATGCTATGATTTTATTATTGTTTAAGAAGTCGGAGACAAAAAAATAACGACCTTCTGCTGGGAAGGTCGCTTTAGAGGGTTAAGACTTAAGACTTTCTTTTTTAAGACTTTTTGCAAACTGATGGGTGTTGATGGCGATGGCCAGCGGTGTGACAATGACAGTGCAGACGCCAATAAACCCATTTTCGAAAAACATTCCGGCAACAATACCGATGATAATTCCAATGAAAATAGCCAGAAGGTCGGTTTTTAACAGATCGGAATTACCTGCATATAATTTTCTCATTTTTCAGTGATATTAGTGATGCCATCATAATAACATATTTATTAATATTTGTCAATATGAGTAAGCTAGAGTCATTTTTAAGTCCGAAATCAGTAGCTATTATTGGTGCCTCATCTAACCCCATTAAGCTGGGGTGGCAGATTTTGGCTAACCTAAAATCAGCCGGCTTCTCCGGTAACATCTATCCGATTAACCCGAAAGAAACGGAAATTTTAGGCTTCAAGACCTATCCGAGTATTAGTGATTTGCGGGCCAAGGTTGATTTGGCCGTGATTGTTATCCCGGCGGCTTTGGTGATTGCTGAAATCAAAAAGGCAGCTGAGAGCGGCATCAAAAACCTAGTGATTATCTCGGCCGGTTTTGGTGAGGCTGGTAAAGACGGTCGGGTTATGGAAGCGGAAGTCAAAAAATTGGCCGCTGAACACGGATTGAATATTCTTGGTCCTAACTGTCTGGGCTTCGTTAACTATCGTTCTCGTTTGAATACTACTTTTGCTAATACTTTCGGAACTGATGAGAGCAAGAAGAATCATAACATTGCCTTCCTGTCCCAGTCCGGGGCTATTGGTAGTTCTGTTTTAGATTGGTCCAAGAACAAAAATATCGGCTTTTCACTTTTTGTCAGTTTGGGTAACAAGGCAGTGCTGGATGAGAATGACTTTTTGGAATATCTGTTAACCGATCAGAGTAGTGATTTAGTGGTAGCTTACCTGGAAGAAATTTCTGATGGTGGTCGCTTCTTAAATTTGGTTTCACGCTTATCCAAAATCAAGCCGGTCGCTATTTTGAAAGCCGGTCGGACAGCCGCCGGTAGTGCCGCCGCCATGTCTCACACCGGTAGTTTGGCCGGTGGTCCGAAGGCGGTGAAAGCGGCCCTGATTCGAAGCGGCGCCATTATTTTAAATGATATGAGCGAGTTATTTAACCTCATGCGGCTCATTAAAAAACCTTTGACCCTAAGTAATTCTGATCTATATCTAGTCTCTAATGCCGGCGGACCTTTGGTTATCAGTACCGACGAAGTGTCTAGCAGCAATTTGGTCTTGCCTCGGTTTTCAGCTGAGGTTAGCGGCAAAATTGCTAAGATTCTGCCGACCTTTGGCCATGCTAATAACCCGCTGGATATTATGGGAGATGCTACCAGTGAACGCTATGAGAAAGCTCTGGGGATTCTGCTGGCTGAATCTCAAGTTCAAACGGTGTTAATTTTGCTGACGCCCCAAAGCGGTACCGACATCAAAAATATTGCCGAAGTCATTGGTCGCTTTAGTTTGAAATACCCCAACAAGTTAATTGTTACCAGCTTTATTGGCGGAGTGGCGGTGGGCGAAGGCAAAAAGATTTTAGCTGATTATCTGGTCCCCAACTTTGACTATCCGGAAGAAGCTGTCAGAGTTTTGAAGCATTATCTAAACTATCAAAAGAAGTCCAAAACAATTACAGCTTATAAACCGGCAAAACCAGTCCCAGCAAAATCTGCCATTAGCGGTCTCTGGGATTATTTGGAGACTAAAAAATTATTAGATAGCCATGGTCTTAAAACCGCCAAGACGGTTTTGGTGGAAAAGCAGATGCCGAAGATAAAATATCCGATTGTGGCGAAGATTGTCGGACCGCAGGTTATTCACAAGAGTGAGGCTCAAGCTTTGTTTTTAAATCTAAAGAATGAATTGGAGTTGAAGAAGGTCAGCAAAAATCAGTTATTGAAAAATCCGGGTAATTATTTGGTGGCGCAGGAAATGGTCAGTGGTGGCTTGGAGTTGATTTTGGGATTCAAACGCGATGATAATTTTGGCCCGCTGATTATGGTTGGTTGGGGCGGAATTTATACGGAGATTATTAAAGACGTCCAATTATTTTTAGCGGAAGATAATACTAAATTGATTACGGAAAAGTTAAAACAGCTTAAAGTCTATCAATTAATCAGCGGCGCCCGTGGTCAGGGAAGTTTTGATTTGGCCGCGCTCGTTGCAAGTATCAGAAAATTAATTTTATTAGCAAATGAACATCCGGAAATCAAAGAACTGGATCTTAATCCGGCCTTTGTTTTGCGTCAGGGCTTTGTGGCCGTTGATTGGAGAATAATCTCGTAGTTATGTGGAAGAATTTATTTAGTCGCCAAACCAATAGTATTACCATGGCCGCCGCTTTAGTGGGCGCCTCGTCTTTGTTGTCGCGGTTTCTGGGAGTGGTCCGGGATCGTATTTTAGCGGGTCAATTTGGTGCCGGTGAATATCTGGATATTTATTACAGCGCTTTTCGAATTCCGGATTTGATTTATAATCTCTTGATTTTAGGCGCTTTGTCGGCTGGTTTCATTCCGGTCTTCACTGGCTTGATTAAGGACTTTAAAAGCTACAAGAGTACCGGTTTATTTAAATACTTAAACTCCGAAGCCTGGGATTTGGCTAATAATTTGTTAAATGTTTTGATGTTGGGGTTGGTAGTACTTAGTATCTTCGGCATTATTTTTGCTCCCGGTCTAATCAGAATTATTTCACCCGGTTTCTCTCCGGAAGCTCAGGCTACTACCGCCACTTTAACTCGTATTATGTTTTTGTCGCCGCTCTTCCTGGGTATTTCCGGTATTTTGGGCGGTGTTTTGCAATCCTTCAAGAATTTTTTAGTGTATTCCTTTGCCCCGATTATGTATAACGTCGGTATCATTATGGGCGCTTTGTGGCTGGTGCCGATTATGGGTATTTCTGGGTTAGCTTGGGGCGTGGTTTTGGGTGCTTTCATGCACATGGTGATTCAAATTCCGATTGTCTACAACCTCGGTTGGCGCTATCGTTTTTTCATCAATTGGAAGAACGTCAATTTAATCAAGATTGGAAAGATGATGGTGCCTAGAACCCTGAGCTTGGCCATTTCCCAGATCAATTTAGTGGTGATTACCATTGTCGCTTCGGAGTTAGCTAGCGGTTCTTTGTCCGTCTTTAACTTTGCCAATAATTTGCAATCTTTCCCGGTCGGTATTTTTGGTATCTCTTTCGCAGTGGCCGCTTTTCCGGCTTTAGCCGCGGCGGCTCGTGACAACAAAAAAATGATTGGTCATTTTTCTTCCGCTACCAGACAGATTCTGTTCTTCATTATTCCGGCCACCGTTTTATTAATTACTCTGCGCGCTCAGATTATTCGTATTATTTTAGGAACCGGATCATTTGATTGGAATGATACTATTTTGACTATGGATACTATGGGATTTTTTGCTCTTAGTTTGTTTGCTCAAGCGATTATTCCACTTCAAACCAGAGTCTTTTATGCTCGCCAAGATTCACGCACTCCGTTCCTAATTGGTATTTTTGTAGTTATTTTCAATATCTTCTTGTCTATTTGGTTGGCCGGTCGACTGGGGGTGGCTGGTCTGGCTTTAGCTTTTTCACTTTCCACTATTTTGAATTTTGTGCTGCTGTGGGTCTGGCTCTACGTCCAAGTTGGCAACCTCGACCAAACCAAGATTTTGATTTCGACCGTCAAATTTTCCGTCGCCGGCATGGTTTCCGGTTTTGTGATTCAGTTAATGAAAAATATCGTTTGGCCCTATATTGATATGAGCACCTTCCTGGGAGTTTTGGTGCAGGGAATGGTGGCCGCCATGTTTGGCATTATTGCCTATCTGGCGATGTGCGCCATATTGCGCAGTGAGGAATTCTATGACTTTTTGGGACTTATCAAACGAAAATTGTCTTGGCGCAAGGTCAAAGTCGGCGACCAGGGTGAGGTTCGCGGTCTCTAATCCGCTAATTGACCAGATGGTCAAAATACATTAAGATGAGGAGGTAATAGCGGGGCGATATATCTATTTATGTCGCTTTCTTTATATTTAACTACCATGAACGAAAATATTAATAAAATTAGGAATTTTGCGATTCTGGCTCACATTGATCACGGTAAGTCGACTTTGGCTGACCGCATGTTGGAGATTACCCAGACGGTCGACAAACGGAAGATGAAAAATCAGATTTTAGATGGTATGGATATTGAGCGCGAGCGGGGTATTACCATCAAGCTCCAGCCGGTAACCATGGACTACAAAGGCCATCAACTGAATCTGATTGACACTCCCGGTCACGTTGATTTCTCTTATGAAGTTTCCCGCTCTCTGGCAGCGGTGGAAACCGCTGTTTTATTAGTGGACTCCACCCAGGGCATTCAGGCTCAGACTCTGGCCAATTTGTATTTGGCTCTCGAACAAGATTTGACTATTATTCCAGTGGTCAACAAAATTGATTTGCCGGCGGCCAATGTTCCCAAAACCAAGAATGAAATTATCAAACTGCTCGGTTGTCGTGAGGATGAGATTCTTTGCGCTTCCGGCAAGACTGGTGCTGGTGTGGTCGAGATTTTAGATACGGTGATTGCCAAAAGTAATCCGCCTCACAGCGGTGGCACAGAAATTAACTACCCTCGAGCGCTGATTTTTGATTCTAAATATGATGAGTATAAAGGGGTAGTGGCCTATGTCCGGATTTTTGATGGCGCTCTCAAGAAGGGCGACAAAATAAAACTCATGGCAACTAAAGCCGAGAGTGAAGTTTTAGATATTGGTATTTTCCGTCCGGACTATTTCTCCACCGGCAAACTGGATAGCGGCAGTATCGGCTATATTGTAACCGGCTTCAAGGCGGTAGGTGAGTGCCGCGTGGGTGACACTGTTACTTCACCCTATCACGAAAACGCTAAGCCAGAGCCATTACCGGGATACAAGGAAGTGAAGCCAATGGTTTTCGCCGGTATTTTTCCGAGTGAAGGTGACTCTCTAGAGGATTTACGCGAGGCGATGGAAAAATTAAAACTGAATGACAGTGCTTTAGTCTATGAACCGGAAAGATCCGAGGCTTTGGGTTTTGGCTTCCGTTGTGGTTTTTTGGGCCTGCTTCATTTAGAGATCTTTCAAGAGCGTTTACGTCGAGAATACAACCTGGATATTATCGTCACCATTCCGAGTGTCGCCTACAAGATTTACAAGAAAAATGGCGAGGAAGAAGTGATTCGCGCCCCGCAGAAATTATCCGATCCGACTGAGCTGCTTTCTATTGAAGAGCCTTGGGTGTTATTGGATATTGTGGTCCCCAAAGAATATATGGGCAATGTTATCAAGCTGGCCCAAGACAAGCGCGGTATCTACAAAAATACCGAGTATATGTCGATTGATACCGACCAACCGAGGGTAATTTTACACTATGAAATTCCGATGGCCGCTATTCTGACCGACTTCTATGACAAAATCAAGAGTGTCAGTGCCGGTTATGCTTCCATTAACTATGATTATCTGGATTATCGCCCGGCCGATGTGGTCAAAATGGATATTATGGTCGCTGAAGATATTGTGGAGTCCCTTGCCACTATCGTTTATCGCGATGAAGCTTTCCGCCAAGGCAAAGAAATCGTCAATATTTTGAAAGAGACTATTCCCCGCGAGATGTTTGTCATCAAACTGCAAGCAGCCATTGGTGGTAAGGTGATTGCCGCGGAAAGATTGTCGGCTCTGAGAAAAGATGTGACCGCCAAACTCTATGGTGGCGATGTCAGTCGCAAACGGAAGCTGCTTGAAAAACAAAAGAAAGGCAAGAAGAAGATGATGAGTATGGGTAAGGGTAGTGTGGATATTCCGCCGGACACTTTTGTCAAGATATTAAAAAGATAATTTCAATACTATGAAACGCAAAAAGGTGGTAAAGATTTTTTGGATTATTATTTCTTCAATCGTGGTGATTTCCATGGTCGCTTGGACCGTGGCCCTACCGTTCATGTAATTTTCCTTAAAATAGGTTTTATAAAAAATGGCTATTTTTAGCTGTTTTTTATTTTAAATACATATATTGACATAAATTTATGGATTATGTATACTAAAATTAACGATAATTTCCGTACTAATAACCAAAAACTTCGCTTTTTATGACTAAGTTTATTAATCGCGCCATATTAAAGCCTATTTTAGATAAGATCGCTAGCAGCAATAAGGTAGTGATAATTTATGGTGCCCGTCAGGTTGGGAAAACCACCTTGGCCAACCAAATTGTTTCCGAGCTAAACTTAAAAACTCTTAAAATTAATGCCGACGAAAAGAAATATATTGATGTCCTTAGCTCTTGCGATTTAAATCAATTAAAATCATTAGTTTCAGGCTATGAATTATTGTTTATAGATGAAGCTCAAAGGGTAGAAAATATTGGGGTTAATTTAAAAATTTTAGCTGACAATCTGAAAGATCTTAAAATTATAGTCACTGGTTCGTCGGCCTTTGATTTGGCTAATAAAATTAAAGAGCCCTTAACTGGCCGGACCTGGACCTATAATCTCTATCCGTTATCATTTTTGGAGTTATCGGAAATCTACAATCATTTTGAACTAAACGATTTGTTGGATAATTTTTTAGTTTTTGGCGCTTATCCGGAAGTGTTTATGTTGGAAAATATGAAAGACAAAAAGAAGTTGCTGGAGGAAATTACCCAATCCTATTTATATAAAGATGTTTTAGAGTTAGATTCTATCAAGAAATCCGATAAGCTTTATAAATTGTTAAGATTATTGGCCTGGCAAATAGGCCAAGAAGTTTCCATTAATGAGCTGGCCAACAATTTGGATTTAAGCTACAAGACAGTGGAGCGATATATTGATCTTTTGGAAAAATCATTCGTCATTTATCGCCTATCGGCTTTTTCCAAAAATCTGCGTAAAGAGGTGAGCAAGAAAGATAAAATTTATTTTTATGACCTTGGCATCAGGAACGCTTTGATCGATGATTTGAAGCCTTTGGCTGATCGCAATGACCTGGGGCCCTTATTTGAGAATTTTTTGATTTCGGAAAGACTAAAGAAGTTGAATTATCAAGAGTCTCCTCGTCGCAGTTATTTCTGGCGGGTCTATACTGGGCAGGAGATTGATTATATTGAAGAGACCGCCGACAGCTTAAATGCCTTTGAATTTAAGTATAAAAAAAATAAGGTTCCAAGCCCGACCTCTTTTTTAGCTAATTATCAGCCAAGCGAGTTCAGGTTAATCAACCGGGATAACTTTCTAGAATTTGTAATCTAAGCCCAATCTATGTCTAAAATTTGGCAATTAATAAAAAAACTGCCGGACGCTATTTTGACCGCTAGTCCGGGTTATTCGCCGGTGCTTTTGCAACTGCTCTACAATCGTGGCTTACAAAAACCGACTGAAGTCGAGGCTTTTTTTATTGAAGAATTTTTCTCAGCCGAATATCTCAAACACTATAATCCCTTTTTATTCAAGGACATGGAAGCGGCTATTAGTCTTCTGGTTAGTCATATCAAGGCGGGAAACAAAATCATGATCTATGGTGACTATGACGCCGATGGCGTGACCGCCACCGCTGTTTTGTGGGATACTTTCAAGATTCTGGGGGCTAAAGTTGACTATTATTTACCCGACCGTGTGACTGAGGGCTATGGTATGAACAAAGAGGCCATTGCTAAAATAGTCGCTGAGGGCTACAAGCTAGCGATTACCGTTGATACCGGTACTAGAAATTGGGAAGAAATTGAATATGCCAAGAGTCTGGGGCTGGAGATAATTTTGACAGATCATCATTCTCTTCCAGAGAATCCGGCTGAAATGCCCCACTGCCTGTTTATCAACTGCGCCAATCAAGACGACGGCTATCCCTTCAAAACTCTGGCGGGCGTCGGTGTGGCTTTCAAGGTAATCCAAGCGCTCATTTCTCGCTCCAAATTAACTGATGACCAGAAACAGTATCTGCTGGAGAGAAGCTTGGATTTGGTGGCTCTGGGAACAGTGTCCGATATGGTCCCGCTTCTGGGAGAAAATAGATTGTTGGTCAAAAAAGGCCTGGAGGTTTTGAACCGCACTAAGAGGTTAGGACTGAAAGAATTGATTAGTGTTGCCAAGATTGGCGTCAACGGTTCTAAATTAGATTCTTGGAATATCGGCTTCCAATTAGGTCCTCGCTTGAATGCTGCCAGTCGTCTGGGACATGCTAATAATGCGCTGGAATTAATTCTGTCGACTGACCAGGGTGAGGCAGAGCGTTTAGCCGGTGAACTGAATCAAAAAAATGTGGAGCGGCAAGAGATTACCTCCAACATCATGGCGCTTGTCGAAAAAGATATTGACCAAAAAAATATCCCCGCTATTATTATCAGTGTTTGTGATTTAGAATATGACACCAAGACCGAGGGCGTTATTGGACTGGTGGCCGGCAAGATTTGCGAGAAGTACTATCGTCCGACCATTGTGGTTACTAAATCTCAAGATGGTTACAAAGCTTCGGGCCGCAGTATCGAGGAGTTCAATCTCATTGAAGCGATTGAAGACTCCCGGGAGTTTTTGGACAAATATGGCGGTCATCCGGCCGCTTGCGGTTTCTCGGTTTATGAAAGAGACAAATTAGACAAGTTTATTGACAAGATGACTGAAATCGCTACCGTCAAGCTCAGCGGCCTGGAATTAGCCCCTAAATTGAGGCTAGACGCCGCTTTGTCTCCCGCGGAGATTGATTTGAGTCTGGTAGAAAATATCTCTAAACTGGCCCCCTATGGCCAAAATAACCCTCAACCCAAATTCGCTTCCTATGATTTGACTATCATGGATATCGTAACAATGGGCGCTAGCGGTGAACACACCAAACTTCGTTTGGCGGACAGCTCACGCAGTCTCTGGGCAATCGCTTTTTTCAAGAGCAAGGACTTCGCCGATTTAGAGATTGGCCACAAAGTGGATGTTGCCTATTACCTCGATCTCAACAATTATAATGGGAAGAGCGAGGTCCAAATGAAGATTATTGATTTAATTAAAAAGTAAATTAATTATATGCAGGAGAAATTACTCATCATCTATACTGACGGCGGTGCTCGGGGTAATCCGGGACCAGCAGGAATTGGCGTGGCAATTTACAACCAAAAGAAAGAACTATTAGCTGAACATTCCGATTTTCTGGGTATTGCCACTAACAACCAAGCGGAGTATCAAGCGGTTATTTTGGCGCTCAAGCGGGCCAAGGATTTAGAAGCCGAAGAGATTAATTTCTTTTTAGACAGCGAACTGGTGGTCAAGCAGTTAAGAGGGGAATACAAGGTGAAGAATCAGGAGTTGGCGTCTCTCTATTTGGAGATTCATAATCTCTCAACCAATTTCAAAAAAATAACTTATACTCACGTCCGCCGTGAGCTGAATAAAGAGGCGGATAGACTAGCTAATGAGGCGATGGATAGAGGAGAATAGATTTTATTTGAGGATATAAAAAAAGACCGGAGTTGAACCCGGTCTTTTTGATATTTATTTTTTGTCGCAAACATAGAAATGATTTCCTAAACTGCAACCGCCCCAGTCGTTCAGAGATATCCATGTTTTACAGTCAGCATTGCTGGTGGTGCAGCCTCCTTTGTAGGGGTAACCACTACTGCCAGCCGGATCGTTAACATCAGCAATTAAATTATTTTCTTCTCGCCATCCAGTGAGGGCAATAAAGTGACCGCCAGATGTGAATTTGCAGTCTGGTTTACCGGCGGCACTAACTGAAATTATCACCACGCAACCTTCACTAATTTTCTTTTTTATTCCCTCTAGGCCCCCAGTGTCACCAGCAGTTAGACCATAGTATTGAGCTAATTTGATTAACCCATAGCCGGTCGAGCCGGAACCGCAGACGCGCGCTCCTTGTTGCTCGGCCTGGCGGGTGAAGGCTTGAAGGTCGGTAACGCTCTTATATTTATTGACTGCCATAAAAGTGGAGAGTACACCACAGCCAGAGGTGCATAGATTTGGGTTTCCGTTGTATGGCGCCTTAGGATTACTTTGAGTGCCATATTTTCCTTCAACCTTTGGATCGCTGGCACATTGTTTATTTTTTTCGTTATAAACTATTTTCTTTCCAACCTCGCTGCATTGTCTGTATAAAGGCACTCCATGACTAGATCCGGCGGTAGTTGGAGAATCAACCTGGGCCTCTGGTGGCGTCTCATTGGCGACATCCTGCACGATACTTAGCATTATTGGTTTATAGCCGATTAAGTCTGGATTGACCTCGTTTAGTAAAATATAGGAAGTGAACATGATTAACATTCCAGTCAAAGCGCCAGTGATCCAAGACTTAGCCTCCGATATTCTGGAAGCGTTTCCGGTTGAAGTTAAATAAATTACTCCACCAATCATTAGGGCCAAGGCGGCGAGAATGCCGATGATTCCCATGGCGTAGTTATAAATAGCTTTAATATATATAGCTATCCAGGGAAGACTGCAGGCTGTTGTGCCATCAGTGGTAGTACAGGTGGCCGGTGAGCTAGAAGATAATTTATCTAGACCAGGAAGTTTCACTTGCAGGTCTAATAATGGGTCTAGGAGTATAAATGGTTTTTTAGGAGTCGTTGCCCCTGTCCCGGAAGAAGTTGATGGAGTAGAGTCAAGATAAAAAGAACTGAGATACTTTCTGGCAAAAAAATGTCCATCAATTCCGCTGGGATATCCGGATATGGTTTTATAACTAACATAGCTAAATCCAGTTTTTCCGTTGCAATTGCTGACTAATGATGGGGTTAATGCTTCTGTGGTTGGGCCATCTACTACCCTTAGCTTGGAGCAGTAACTAAATAGGGGTGATGGGCTCCAATATATACCGTCTAGCAAGATTATTTTGTCCGCCAAAGGTCCAGCATTGTTTATTGTTACTTGTCCGCCCATACTATGCCCGGCCACAGTTATTGGCACAGCTTCGGTAACTCCACACTGTGTCTTGATAGTATTGATTGCGCCTTGAACATTCATGCCGTATTTAAAATGTCCGGCAGCAATTCCAGGACGAGCTGACCTTATTTTGCCCAATTCTGAGTTAAAGGAAGTAATGCTTTCTGGAATCGTCCATTGGTTTCCGTTTCCGCATCCATCGTTTGGGCAGGTTAAGCCATGAAAATAGACTAAAATTTCAGTAGTGGTTGCTGTTGGGCAATCAACCTGGTTATCGGCGGTAATCGTCGCAGCTTTAGTCGGTTGAGATGAGAAAATAAAAAAAACTAAAGCCCAAAAAATTGATATTAGTATTTTTTTTCCGCTTAATTTCATAATCTATTTTAATTGATATTTCTTGATATTCTCATCCGCTAGAGTTTGGATATAGGCTAGGTCGGATTGATATTGGGGCTGGCCGAAGAGGTGTTTGAATCTTCCTTGAGGCTTTAAGTATTCTTCGACTTTAGGAGCTACCGGTGGAACACTTGATTTGCCGGTTAACACCCCGTTTTCGTATTCTAGGAGAGGATAGAGACCGGTAGTGACGGCTAATTTACCGAGCTTGACCGCTTGGTTTAAATCCATTTTCCAGCCGGGGACACAAGGAGAAAGAATCTGGATATAGGCTGGTCCGGGGGTGGCTAAAGCTTTTTTGACTTTGGCGGTAATATCATCCGGGAAGCCGGCAGTGCTCTGGGCCACGTACTTTAACCCATGAGCGAGAGCAATGCTCATCATATCTTTTTTCATTTGTTTTGACCCGGGAGACAGCGGACAAGCGAGTTTATCTCCTTCGCAACTGCTGTTGGGAGAAGTAGTGGTATTAGCGCCGTAAGGGGTGGAGCCGGAAGCTTGAATGCCGGTGTTGGAATAGGCTTCAGTGTCATAACAAATATAGAGAATGTTGTCGCCTCTTTCCCACATACCGCTAATCAGTCCGATGCCGATATCATAAGTGCCGCCATCGCCGCCTTGGGCGACAATTTTGACATCCTTTTTTCCTTGGTAGTTTAGGGCTGCTCTAATACCGGAAGCGACGGCGCTGGAATTTTCAAAAAGAGAATGAATCCAAGGCAGGCCCCAGGAACTATTGGGATAGGCGGTAGTTGTCACTTCTAAACAACCGGTAGCATTAGTCAGAATAGTATTTTTGTCTATGGCTCGCATGACGGCACGCACCGCGATGAGCTGACCGCAACCGGCGCAGGCGTTGTGCCCCGGACAAATATTTTCAATTGTGGCTGGATTTTTTTTCATGATATTGATTAGTCGTTATAATGACAGCCACCGGTATCCCGGCAGTCGCCGTCATTGCCATTAGCATCCTCACCACATTGCTGACGAGGGTTGCTGTCGGAATTATATGTTTGATTAGGGCACTGGTCGTCGTCAACACAGCCCTCGCCATATTTTCTACATGAAACACAGGTGCCACTAACGCAATAGCCATAGTTAGTAGAGCCGTACACGTAGCAACTCTTGCGGTCGTTGCTGGTATTACAAGTGGTAGCTGGAGTGGTGGTAGCGCCAGGGCCCAGACAACAATGCAGACCGTCAATACAACCTAGACCGCCAAACCTATCACGAGAACAAGGATTAGTATCTTCCAGACAAATGGAGCCGCCTTCGTTACCACAACCATCGCCCCTTTCTCCTTCGCCGGCGATACAGTGTCCGCCGTAACAGAAACCATAGCGGGTTGAGCCTAGACAGACATCGCCCTCGGCTTTACCGGCGCAGGTTTCTTTTCTGACTTCCGAACAAGTAGCATTAACATAAAAGACAATAGTTTGGCTACCAAAAAGTCCAGCGGTTAAAACAGCGGCTGTCGGGAACTCCATGCCGGTACTGCAATTTTCTTGAAAGGCTGTTTTGTAGGTGAGACTGCTACCAGACATACTATCTTTACTGAAGGCGGTGGAAATAGCTCCCACTAAACTGGCTGGTACACTGGAGGTTATACAGCAACCGCCTTTTTGGCAGGTTTTGTTATCAGCACTAACCAAGTAGTCAAAATTATAGACGACGCCATTAGTGGAAGAGGCGCGGCAAGATGCCGGATAGGTCATGACTGCGGCATCGGCCTTTTGACAACATTGGAGCTCTTCCAGTTTGGTTACGGGGTTAGTTTTGAGATTAACTAAGTCGGGGTTAATAGTGTTGAGGAGGATGTAGGCGGTAAAGACAAGAGCCATACCGGTTAGACTACTGCCAATGAAAGACTTGGCTTGTTCAATTTTGCTGCTGGATCCGGCGGCAGTCAACCAAATAATACCGCCAATCATCAGCATCATCGCGGCCACAATACCCACGATACCGACACCGTAGTTGTAAATAGCGCTGATATAGCGGGCGATGGGGCCGGAACTGGCTTCCAGTTTATAGTCTTTCCCTTGCCTAAAGTCAGATCCGGGAATGGTGACTTGAGGAGTGAAGACCACCGGGTCGCTATTCATTGTTTCCTTGGTGTCTTCCACGTAGCCGTAAGCTGGTCGAGCCAGATAACCGATAGAGACAATTAGAAAAAATAAGAGTAAGAAACCCAAAACTATTTTTTTGTTAAAACGTAAAAATCTCTTCATAGTATTTAATTTATTTTTGATACTTTTAAAAATTCCAATTAAGGATAATCAAGAGGATCATCTGGACGGTGAAGGTGAAGATAAAGAAGGCCACAAAAAACTTGGGCCAGCCCTTCAAAATTATCGGTCTGTCTTGGTTCTTGAGCTCCGACTTTCTTTTGAGTTTAAAATGAGTCTTGTCCATATTATTATTTGTTTATAAATTTGCTTTTAGAACTTATTTTCCCTTTCATTATATCATTTATAATCTTTTTTATCACCCCGCGACTAATGTCCCGACCGCCCAGGCCCACAATGTAGTTTTGGACGTTGATTCTAAACTTTTTGTCCGATAATAATGACTTAATATCCGAGGTTAGAGCACCTTCTTGGCCCAGGCTCAGAGCTTTCTCAATCACGCCGATATTTTGAGTGCGGGAGATGACTTTGGCAATGGCTTCTTTGGGGAAAGGGCGATAGGTCCTGATTTTTAACAGACCAATTTTTTTCTCCAATTTATTTTCTTTGATGACAGTTCTAATAGTTCCCAGAACCGATCCCATAGCCACTAAAATCGCTTGCGGTTTTTTCGGTCCGCAGTATTCCAGGAGGCCGTTGTCTTCCAGTTTGTTATTTTTGTTTTCAATCTGGAAAGTTTTTTGATAGTTGGAATATTCATCATTAATCACTTTCTGACTGGCGACTAAGTCTTCGTGCAACTCTTGGCGAATTTCCATATAGTCGGCCGGGGAAGCGAAAGCGCCAATGGTGACCGGATTTTTAGGGTCTAAATAAGTTCCGATTTGAGGCTGGTATTTGCCCAAGTATTTTTGGATGGTTTTAGCCTCCGGAATCCAGGCCGGTTCATAGGAGTGGGTGATGAGATAACCGTCGACATTCACCATTACTGGGATTTTCATGGTCTCGGCAATTTTGTAGGCCATAATATGCTGGCTGATAGCTTCTTGATGGTTTTCGGCAAAGAGTAGAATCCAGCCGCTGTCTCTAATTACCATGACATCTTGATGATCGTTCCAAATGTTAATCGGGGCGGAAACGGAGCGATTAGCACAAGTCATCACAATCGGTAATCTGAGACCGGCCATATTAAAAACCACTTCAGTCATCAAGAGCAGGCCTTGTGAGCTGGTAGCGCTGTAGACCCTGACACCGCTGGCACTGGCGCCTAAAATAATGGAGGCGGCGGCGAACTCACTTTCCGCTCGAACGTATTCATAATTAGCTTCACCTTCCGCCTTGAACTTAGCTAGGTCTTCTACAATATGAGTCTGGGGAGTGATTGGGTAGGCAGAAACTACCGCCGGAGCGATATTCTTGATGGTCAGAGCAATAGCGTGAGAGCCTTCGATGATTTGGAGGGGTTTATTTTTAGTCATATAATATTTTATTTTTCTTCGGGCTTCATAATAATAGCTCGGACCGGACACTCGGCGGCGCAGAGACCGCAGCCCTTACAGTAGTCATAGTTAATCTGGGCTTTTGATTTGCCACTGAGATTAATCATGTTGATGGTGCCTTCCGGACAAACTTTGGTGCAGGTGGCACAGCCGATACAAATATCTAAATTAATCTCCGGACGGAAAGTTCGCCAGGAGCCGGTTTTGTTACGACGGGAAGTGTTAGGTTGAACGATGAGAGTTTTTTTCATAGTCTTTAGCTTAACGCGTTATAGGCTTCATCGGCCGCACTTTGATTTTTGGAAATAATAGTAGTGCCCTTGCTGGCAAACTTGTCGGCAATAGCTAGGTTGAGCGACTTCAAACTAATCAGATTACTTAACTTCGCAAAAGCCCCTAAAATCACGGTATTCATCAGGTTTTTGCCAAAAATTCGCAGGGCAATTTTAGTGGCATCAATAGTTTTGAGGTGGGCTAAGTCCGGCACGAAGCTTTGGATTTTTTGTTTTTTGATATGAGCCCAGACTTCTTCCGGAGTCTGACTGGTATTAATCATCACTACCGTTTTCTGATTAGCGCCAAAGAGTACGTCGACGGAGTTTAACAGGCTGGCATCCTGGATGATAATAAAGTTTGGTTGGTAAATATGTTCGCGGATGATAATTGCTTCTTTGTCGAGCCGAGCAAAAGCTTGAATGGGAGCGCCACTTCTTTCTACTCCGAAAGCCGGTAGGGCCTGAGTATAGAGACCTTCCTTGAAGCCGGTGATAGCGATTAATTCGGCGGCAGTCACTACGCCTTGGCCACCGCGGCCGTGGATACGAATTTGAATCATATATTTATGGTAAGAGGGAATCGATTATTTTTATAAAATCATCGCGACCAATAGCCCCTTCTATTTTGTAGCTACTCTGGTTGCCGTTGATAATCCAAGTGGGGGTTTTAGTGATATCAAATCCTTCGGCGGCGTTGATATCTTCGCGGACGTGCATCAAATATTTTTTGGAACTCAGACAAGTGTTGAAATCATTAACCTTCAAGCCGATTTGTTGGGCTAGAAGAGGCAGGTCGGTGAGGGCAATTTTACCCTGGTTGGTGAATAATTTGTCATGCATGGCCCAGAACTTTCCTTGTTCGCCGGCGCATCTGGCGGCGAGAGCCAAATCCAAAGAGTTATCATGACCCAGATAGTCGCGGTAAATTATTTTGACATCGTCTTTGTACTTCAGGCCTAATTCTCGCACTACCGGAAAATTATCTTTACAATAAGGGCAGGCAAAGTCGGCAAACTCCACGATAGTCACCTTGGGAGTGGTGGTGCCCATGAAATAATTATTTTGACCCTCTGACAAAAGTTTGCTTTCTTGAAGCATTTGGGCGGTCTCCAGAGATGATCGATTCAGATTAATATCTCGAGCAGTTCTGTAAACATAGAGCGCGCTGGCGACGATAAAGCTGATGAGCAGAAAAAGGCAGAGCAAAAATAAAATTCCCCACCATTTTTTGTACCATTTTTTGGGGGCTGGATGCTCTAATTGTTCCCGCAGGGTGGCGATACGATCTTGGAGTGCCATTGCTAAAATAAGCTTATTAAATTATAATTTTATTATATCATTTTCTTATAAAAAACACTATTATGAGGCGCTTTGCCCTGGTTCTCGTTTCGCTGCTATTTTTCGTTGTGCCATTTTTTTCTCGAGCCGCTGATTTGGATGCCGACAGTGATGGCCTGAGTGATATTATGGAAGCTAAATTCAAGACGGATATCGTCAACCCGGACAGCGATGGCGATGGTTATAACGATGGTCTGGAAATTGCTCATGGCTATGATCCGCTCAAGGCAGATGGAGCCAGACTCAAAAAAAAGATTGAGGTTAATGTTAAAACTCAGAAATTGCAGTATTTTTTAGGAGGCGTGAATATGGGCGAGTATGTTGTTTCAACCGGCGCCAAGAGGACGCCTACTCCGAAAGGGACCTTTGTTATCCAGAATAAATTACTCCGTCCCAAATCCCAGGCCTATGGCCTTTGGATGCCGTATTGGCTAGGACTGTCAACGGCCGGCGTCGGTATCCACGAACTGCCGGAATGGGGGAAGGGTAAGAAAGAGGGCGCCGATAGTTTAGGTCGGGCAGTTTCTCATGGCTGTATTCGTCTGGGGACCGGACCGGCTAAAAAAATCTATGATTGGGCTGAGGTCGGAACCGAGGTCAAAGTTTATTAATCTTTTTATTTTATGAAAATAATTTCTTGGAACGTTAACGGGCTTCGAGCCATTAATCAAAAAGGCGCCTTGGCTGGTTTTCTGGCGGAAGCTAAACCGGATATTGTTGGCTTGCAAGAAATCAAAATCTCAGCCGCCAAATTAGCTAAAGAAAACCTGGTTTTTCCGGGTTATTCGCTCTTTGGTAATGGCGCCAAGCGCGAAGGTTATAGCGGCACAGCCTTGTTAATTCGGGATGCTTTGGTCAAAAAGATTAAGAATCTGGAGATCAAAACCGGCATCGGAATTGATGAATTCGACCATGAGGGCCGGATTCAGATTTTGGAATTGGCCGATTTCTATTTATTGAATATTTATTTTCCCAACGCTAATCATGAGCTGAGTCGGCTAGACTACAAAGAGAGATTTAACGCCGCTATTCTGAAGCACTATCAAAAATTGGATCGTCATAAACCGGTCGTTATCACCGGCGACTTTAACGTCGCTCATGAAGCGATTGATTTGGCTCGACCAAAAGAGAATGAGGGTAATGCCGGTTATACTCCAGCCGAGAGATTGTGGCTGCAGAAATTTTTGGCAGCTGGTTTGGTGGATACTTTTCGCTTCTTACATCCCGGCAAAGTCCAATACTCTTGGTGGAGCTTTCGTGCCGGAGCCAGACCACGCAATATCGGGTGGCGGATTGACTATTTCCTGATTTCCGATAGAATGAAGAAACACCTCAAAAAGGCCTATATTCTAGATAAAATCACGGGATCAGATCATTGCCCGGTGGCCCTAGAGCTTAATTAAT
>Ga0172370_10000467_pt1 | contig 63444 bp, 49 predicted proteins | sample LakKiv5m_FD_114538 | JGI IMG/M metagenome (GOLD analysis project Ga0172370, IMG submission 114538) | Freshwater microbial communities from Kabuno Bay, South-Kivu, Congo - kab_022012_11.5m | ecosystem: Environmental > Aquatic > Freshwater > Lake | place: Democratic Republic of the Congo... | reverse complement strand
GAAGACTTAAAATCGGAACGAGCAGCGAGATGCCAACAAAAAAATTAAGTGCATAACCTGCAAACAAAACAATGGAATAATAAGAACGTGCAATGCGGATAGTTACCAGGTTCAGCGCCGGGGATATGCTATAACCAATATTCTTGAATGCAGAATAATCCACCAGATAATTTGCGCAAAAGAATAACATTCCAAAAATTGGGAAAAGGTAAAGCAGATAACGTGGAATAAAGGTAAAGGCATGCAAATACTCGAATTGCTTTTTTGTTTCCAGTGCATTTTGGAAAGATACTTCTGATTCGCCAACCAGATTTTTACCGATAATCCGGTGCCTATATAAGACCTGAGTGGCAAATCGTTCGTAAAGTGACTCATTTTGTGTAAATTGCCCTTTTTTGATAACCACACTATCAACTTCAGCAGGCTTTATTTCAAAACCTTTGTCTATGCCTTTGGATTTGAAATATTCGGTAGCCGAAATTGTATAGTCGTACTCCACGGTAGCCTCACCTACCGAAGGCTCATCGAAAATAATATTTTTAACTTTAACCTTAATGGTTGTATAACCCCTGAACACTTTAAGTACAAAATCCTCCCAATTGAGCCCCAGGAACGACTGCATGTTATGATAAATCAGAAATGAACCAAGCTCAATGGCAGGTATTTTCTGCGCGTAACGTCTCTGATCCTCTGCGAAATATAATCCAACTTCTTCGATGGTGTTCAGGGAAGCGATTTTGCTTTCTCTGAAAGTTCGCCCAGGTATAAAGCGGTAAAACAGATCGATTATGTTTTCATCGGAAAGATGTTTGTAAAAATTAGCACTTAGCGTTGTAAACTCTCCTGCTTCGCACTTAATATTTTTCGAAATTTTCTCAAAAACCGGGTCAATCATCGTTTTGAAGGCGATCCGGTCGCTGTTTGCCACTTGAAGCAATGTGAATTCGAATTCGAAAAATTTGTTTCTAACCTCCTCAAAGGCCGATTGTTTCCAAAGATCATCGAGCGCAATAAAAAAATCCTTGACCTTCGTCAGCAAGGTTCCTTTCTGATAAAGAAAAATCTGTGCATCACCGATATTTATCGGTCTTTCACTGTCGAGTAATCTTAGCAAAACTACACGGAAAATATCAATTGGCTCCTGCTGATAGAAATTAAGGAGTTTATAAAGGAATTCAGTTGAATAATGTTGGCTCAGGTGTGTGTGAAGGACATTTACCATCAGATCAAGGTCATCCTTACGTTTGAACAAAAATGAAATGCAATTATCACTTTGCCGGATGAATTCGGTCAGGTTTTCTTTTGAAATTTTATGTAGAAAACCCTTTCGTTCCAACAGCATAAATGTATCGTCGTAATTGCGCTGATGGGTTTCGAAATATGTACAAACATCAAAAAGTGAATTATATATTTTTTGAGTAAGATCGCAAAATTTTCTATCGGGGTTGAAAGCATAAAAAATGTCGATCAGATGTTCGTTTCGTAAACTGGTGTAAATCCGGGCCTGCAATTCGGTAAAATCAGGAGTATAATCGGTTCCAATTAGAGTTGCAATAGTGCCAAAAGTTTCGTCGATGATTTGTTTTACTGATTCTGAGGATTTTACGCGAAGCTGACGTACAGCAAATTCGAACCTGTAAAAATAAAGCCGGAGTGTTGCAAAATCGGTAAGCTTCCACAGTTGGTCGAGACAGGCTATAAATCTCCCGATATTGTTCTTCAAATCGGCAACAGTATTAAAGTCATAAGGTATCAAACCGATGTTGATGGTTCGCAATGGAGAAAAATAAAACAGGATGGCTTCCCGAACATAATCGATCCCATAATACTTTTTGTAATGAGAAATCATTTTATCGAAAAGCCGGCGGTTTTCATCTCCCTGCAATTGTGAAACCCAGGTAAGCAATACCCGGTAGCCTTCTTTGTCCTCGATGAGTTCTTCATAAAAAGGGCTGCCAGCTTCGATGTATGCCAATACATCCTTGCTGTTGTGCAGGGTCGTATTACCGATAATGATATTGTTGCTGTATCCGGTTGCACTATAATTTACTTCAACATCCTGCCCGGAAAGCCAGTTTGAGATTTCTTCTTCACCCCAGCGGTTGTTGTAATCCTGGAGAGTAAGCCCTTCGATTAGTTTATTGAGAAGATTATATTTATCATCAAAATCGATGATTTGGACGCCCTTTGTGCGTCGTTCAAAAATCCGGCGAAGGTTAATTCGTGTTGCGTTTTCGGGATAAAGCAGGTGAAGCACAATCATTCCTAAACTGTAGTAATCGTTTTTTTCGGAAACGATGCCAAAAGCCTGTTCAGGAGCCAGATAAAACTCCGTTCCTTTGGTGATCGTGGTATGGCTAAGTTCCTTATCTGACGTTTTGTCGAAAGATTTTGCCGAACCATAATCACCAATAACCACATGGGTCTGTTCCTTGTCGATGTAAAAAACATTTTGAGGCTTCAGGTCGCAATGAAAAATTCGTTCACTGTGCAAAGCTTTTAAACCGCGGTGAATACCTGCAATTACAACATTCCGGATGAATTCGGCCGAATATTTTTGTTTATGATTTTTAACCTGAAGGAGATCACCTCCGGCTGCGAAATCGCTGACCTCAAAACAAAATTTCCCTTTGTATTTATTCGGCCCTGTACCAAAGTCGAAAAGATGAAGGATATCTTTGCCGCTGATTTCACGGATTCTTTGCAGGGTATCAGCATTTGGTTCCAGATGTTCATCTTCAAATTCGTAATACAACTTAAGTGCATAAACCGAACCTTGCTCATTCTTCACTTTGTAGATGATGGCTTCGCCGGTTCTGCCTTCATCCGAAATCATCCCGGTTATTTCGTATTTTATGCTGTTCAATTCAAGCCGGTCACCAATACCCAGCTGATGAGACGAAGTTCTTTTTTTGTTGCCGGAAAATGAAGGATAAGTTAAAGTCTTGTTTTTTTTAGGATCTGATTCCTTAATACGTGAAATTTGAGTTTCAGGAAAACCTTTGAATTCCGGATAAGGCAAGGTAGCGGCAATCCCCGGCAAAAGTGTGCTGTCAGCGGCATTACCTTCAGGATAAGACTGGGTTTTAAATATATCGTCAAATAACACATCCATGTTGGTGGCCAATTATACGCATTTACCGGTATTAATGAACTTCGATAAAAATACTACTAATATTATCTGGTGCTCCATTTTGAATTGCTTTATAAAAAATAAAATCCGATTTTTCTTTCAATGATTTCGAATTTGAAAGGATTTTTTCGACCTGGTAATGTGTTAACACCTTAAAAATACCATCAGACGAAACCATGAAAATATCAGATTTTTCCAATTCTCCTATTCCTTTCGAAACGACCAGATCGAGTGAATTATAAATACCTCCAAAATAACTTGTAATTGGGCTATTGGAAATTTCAGCGGCAAGAACCTGATCGATGGTAAGCTTTTGCAGTTGTTTATTTCGCAATCGTAAAACCGCGGAGTCGCCGGCATTCAGAATCCAGTATTGTTTTTCGCAAAAGATAATTCCTGCCAGCGTTGTTGCCAGACCTTCATAGTGTTTGTTTTCCTCTCCAAACCCGATCAATTCCTCATTAATTCCCTTGCAAAGCCCGACCAAACGTTCCCGATCAGGAATATTTTGAAAAGATAATTTTTCGTTGAGATTTTGTATCACCATTTTTGCCGCTATATCTCCGGCAGGGTTCCCTCCTACCCCATCAGCAACAAAACATCGGGTTGAGTTTTCGACAATCAGTGAAAATACATCTTTGTTCATTACATGATCATGAACCAGGATACAATCCTGGTTCATGTCGCGCAAAACGCCTTTGTGGGTGAATGCTTCAATCCTAAATGTCATTGAGCCAAATTATACGCATATTAAAGCTGCACGAAAGGTTAAAGTTTTCTATGCAAATTATGATTTCAGCCTTAATATTTAATCAGTTTTGTTGTTTTAAAATGATTCCCGTCACCAGTCGTGATGAAGTACAATCCACGCGGTGTCTGATTGCCGTTAATATCGGTTCCGTTCCATGATAAATTAATTGGAACCTTCGAAACCGTCATATTTCCAAAATCATTTATTAACCTTCCACCGGCGCTCATGATGTAAACATGAACGGTTCTATCGATCGGGGAGCTAAGCGAAATGGTAGTTTCAACTGTGAAAGGATTCGGGTTGCAACCGATACTCATTCCTGCCTGAATGGGTTCATAACCCGGAACCGCTGTCCAGATGGCATCAAGTCCACCGGAAAAACATACAAGTTTACCATCACGACCCCCAACAACCATTTCCATCGAAATATCCATGTTGATATCAGGTATTGCAGCAATGGCATCGACCGGCTGTCCGATATTTATCGATTTCAAAATGCTTCCATTTACACCATCAAGGAAATAAGCAAAATTATTTGAGTAAAGCGTTCCGACAACAACATCGTTTATACCATCACCATTAACATCTCTTATCCTGTCGATGTTCCACGCTTTATCGGCTAAAGAAGTAAGCCATACGTTACTTCCATCCAGACCGCTGATAACTATGCAATTGCTGCTACTGCTCGAAACCAGAACATCGGCAAGGCCATCATCATTTACGTCACCAAATCGTTCGAACCTTAAAACCAGGGGTGAGCCTCCCATCGACGATGACCAAAGCTGATCGCCATTTGTGCCGTCGAAGCCATAAAGATGGCCACCAAAATCTCCGGCAGATACATCAAAAACACCATCCTGATTGATATCATCAAGTTGAGCTATAGCCCAAACAGATGTTGAAGCAACATTTTTTGACCACAAGGCACTGCCATTGGAACCATCTATACACATGACTATTCCCTGGGTTTCGTTTACATTTGATGCACCTGCCAAAGCATCCGCCTGCCCATCACCATTAACATCTTCGATGCCAATTACCGAAAATGCGGGACCACCAGTTGGAGTATTCCAAATCAGGCTACCCGTGAGTCCATCAAGACACATGGCTCTTTTGGGCCCGGTGTTGTTGCCGTCATTTCCGGCGCAAGCCAAAACATCTTTAACACCATCACCATTATAATCATATTTTACATCAACCTGGTAAACCCATCCGCCATCGCCCCACATATTTGTTGGAAATTTCCATAGCAATGTTCCTGTCTTTCCAGAAAGAGCTGTAACAGCACGGTCGCCCCCAGATGATCCAAAAACCACATCTTCGTAACCATCCTGATCGATATCTTCCAGAATTGACAAACAATTCTGCTGGTATGTACTTCCGGCATAAATCTCATATTCCCAGATTACATCGCCCATACCGGCTGCATTTCCATTGAAACACCTTACAAAATCATCTTCTGATCCAACAATCACATCTGAAATTCCATCGCCGGTTACATCGTTAATCGGTGCAATGGCTTTTGGGCTATTATCATAACTGACGTCGATCAAATACTGCCAGAACATTTCACCTATCGGGAATGACTGATCTACACCCTGCCCTGAAAGATTCACATTAGCCACACTTTGTTGTGTGTCGTTGCTGTGGATAGCCAGAATTCCGGTATAATTTGTAATTTCAGTCGGATTAAACCAAACACCAATTTCAGCTACCTGAAGCGGTGCCACTATAATGGGTAAAACCGTATTTTCGTCGAGATAAAAAGATGGATCCGAAATGTCGAGTTGATTAATGATCAGGTTTTCATCACCAATATTTTCGACCTGGGCAAACCAGCGTGTAGTAGCAGCCAGTCTGATGTTTCCATAATTATGTGAAGTCTGTTGTAAATTAATGGTTGGCCCCGAAATCACTGCTTCGCCCGTAAGTGTAACATCAACCTCGGGAGTTACCGGGTCGCTGGATTGAACGGTTACAATGGTATTTAATGAACCCACCGCTGAAGGTTTATAAATCAGCGTGATTTCGGATGAATTACCCGGAGCAATAATTTGAGGATAGGCTTCCCAGCTAAAAATGGGTACAGCATTTTGAATGATGACATTATCCACAGAAAGATCATAAGTACCTGTGTTTGAAATGACCATATCCCAAACTGCTGAATCACCCACAGCCACATTACCATAATTCCAGTTTGTAAGTGGAACATAAATCACCGGATTTCCGGCTCCGCCCATATCAACTTTGTATAAAGTACTCGAACTGCCTAATGGTCCGTCGACGTACCACAAATACTGACCATCAAAAACAACGCCAGCAGGGTTTGTATTATCAGCAGGATGGCTTTCGATAAGTGCTCCTGTGATGGTATCGACTTTATACAGCATGTTGTCGTAATAATCGGCAATCCAGAGAAATTCGCCCTGAAGACAAATATCCCAGGGTTGGGCCCCGGGTGTTGGAAAATCCTTCAGTACATTTCCCTGATCGTCAACTTTGTAAATATGTCCATCAGGGTCGTAATAGGCTGCCGTCCAGAAAAGGCCATTATCATATGCAATTCCACCCATATAGGTAGCCGGCAGCTCGAACTGGTAATTCACACTTCCGCCAAAATCGAACTGGTAGGCAATTCCCGGTGTGTATGCTCCCGGATGATCGGTGGTCCAGAGATACTGTCCGTCCCAGCTCAAACCGTAAGCGTCTTCCTGTGGTCCGTTGCATACAAAAGTGATTGCACCGGTAGCCGGATCTAATTTCTGCACCTGACTACCATTTACACCATATTGCCCGAAATAGATATACTGCCCGTCCCATGCCAATCCCGACGCTTTTCCTGGTACTGTAAAAGTTTCAACTATTGTCCATTCCCTGCTATCCTTTTCCCTTACCTTGTTGTCGGTTTGACAATGTACTAATGACGAAGTGCTGCAACTCAATGCGATTAAAATGATTAAAAATGGTTTCATAGTTTTTACTTTTAGGTTAAAAATAATTTCAAAAATTACTCATCATTTATTTCATCAACATAATCTTGGATTCTGAACGCAGTTTACCACAAATTATTCGACAAAAATATATCCCATCAGGGCACCGATTTCCACTCAGGTCGATGGCATTCCATACAATGTTCTGTTGTCCCTTTTCCGCATTTCCGTTGAAGACAGTGTTAACCAGAGCACCTTTGTTATCAAAGACCTGCACCAATACCCTTCCCTGATCGGGATTTTCGAAGGTGATATTTGCATGGTTGATGGCCGGATTCGGATAAATATGCGTCTTAAAATCCTGGTAAACCATCGAATTATCAGTCCTGTTGATCACCTGATCCAGATTAATCCGATAGCATGAATTCCCATAAGTTCCAATTACAAGACTAAGTGTTGGTTCATGAATTTTCATCGTAACTACCGGTACATTGGGCATCCCAGGTGTGATTCCATACCAGTAACCACCTCCATTATCTGTACAGAAAAGACCGACATCGGTACCAATAAAATAGCGGCCTTCAAATTCAGGGTCACACAAAAATACGTTTACAGGTAAGTCAGGTAAATTACCACTGATGTCAGTCCAGTTCTGGCCAAGATCTTCCGATTTAAACACATGCGGTTGTGCTTCTTCCCATCGGAAACCCGAAACCGTTGCATAAATCGTATTCTGAACGAATGGATCGAATTTTACAGTGGTAATCCATCGGTCAGGCAAACCGGCAGTAATGTTTTGCCAGGTATTTCCCGCATTTGTGGTGATGTGAACCAATCCATCATCGGAACCGGCAAGGATCATATTAGGGTTTAAAACCGAAATATCGACTGTTGATATGGTATGGAAACCGCTTCCATCATCGCCTTTGGTAAGATCGTCGCTAATAATTTCCCAATAGTAGCCGCGTTCGGTACCTTTCCAGATACGATAGGTTCCAAAATACATTATCGAAGGATTGGTAGGATGCAAAACATAAGGCGACGACCAGTTGGTTCGGTCGGCAGCTGCTGGTTGACCAATCCAGTTAAAAGTATATCCTAGGTTTGATGAACGGTTCAGGTTACCGTATTGTGATTCAGCAAAAATATAGGTTGGATCGGTGTAATCAACAAGTGAATACATTCCGTCACCGCCCAAAATAGCTTCCCAATCATCCAGGTCACCTGTAAGTGTACGGATGGTATTGTTGTCCTGGGTTCCACCATAAATCCTTTCGGGAATCAGATAATCGATGTCGATTGCATAAAATTGTGTGATAGGCAGATTATTGATTTTATCCCAGGAATATCCGCCATCATCGCTAATGTACAAACCGCCATCGTTGCCCTGGAAGATTCTTCCGGTGGAAGGGTCAATCCACATTGCGTGATGATCGACATGAATTTCATCAAAATTCCAGTAACCTGCCAGTCCGATATATGAATTCCCTCCATTTGTAGATTTGTACATCTCCATCCCCATCACATAAAACTGGTTTTCATCCGTCGGGTCAACTCTGATTTGCCCAAAATACCAGCCGAAATTACTGTTCATCCCCTGAATGGAGTTATGGTTTGTAGCGTTCCATGAAGAACCGCCATCTGTCGTCTTGTAAACGCCAACGTATGACTGGTTATCATAAAAGGCATAAAGCACATTCGGGTTCGACCTGGAAATATCAATTCCAATTCTTCCTACGTCATTACCTGTGGGCAAACCATTAATTAGCTCGACCCAGGTATCGCCACCATTTGTCGATTTCCAGATTCCTGATGAATTCCCGAATGAGCGCCTGTAGTTCAACCCACGAATCCGTTCCCACATGGCGGCATATAAAATTTCAGGATTTGTCGGATGCTGAACGATGTCAATTCCTGAAGTGGAATCGGTAAGATAAAGTACTCTTTCCCAGTTTTGACCGCCATCGTTACTACGATAAATTCCACGCTGATCATTGTCGGAAAAAAGGTTGCCACAGGATGCCACAAAAACCCGTTGTGAATTTGAATAATCCACTACTATACGTCCGATGTAAGCCGAGTGTTCCAAACCAAGATACTCCCAATTTTCACCGGCATCGTAGGATTTGTACATCCCGTTGCCTAAAAAACTGTAGCTTGATGCATTCGCTTCACCGGTTCCGGCGTAGATGATATCACTGTTATTCGGGTCGATGGCAATGTCACCGATCGTAATTACCGGAGCATCGTCAAAAATATTTTCCCAGTCGGAACCGCCGTTTGTTGTCTTGAGAATGCCTCCTGTTGCTGCCCCAACGTAAATAATATCGGTGTTTTCAGGTACAACCTCAATATCGGTTATTCTTCCTCCAATATTTGTAGGGCCCGCCAGTTCCCAGTTAAGTTTCTGCTGGTTTTGCTTTTGTAATGCAACTCCGGCTTTCATAGCCTGAAGGTAGGAATCGGTTTTAATCTTATTGTAAGGATACATGCGTTGCTGTGCCATCCAGTCGTTGGGTTGCGCATGTGGATCAATTTTTGATTCCATCCTGATAAAAGTTTTGAAATTCGGCTCGTCAGGAATTTGAATTGATGCATGGTTTGTTAAGTTAACACCCATGAAATTGTGAAGTAAAACCAGCGCCGAGATGGCTGCAAAAAGCATGAAAAAAGTAAATTTAGTGTTCATTTTTAGGTAGTTGATAATTATTAAACGAATAAAATATTAAAGAAATTAAAATTTCCATAAAGATAATATTTTTATCAGTTTGAAAAGTCCGGTCCCATGGAAGAAAATTAAAACCTATGTATAAAAAAGTTGAATAAGAGCAGATTAAGCTTCAATTTTTATTGGAGAACTCCGCTTTGGTGATTACAGGAAATGATTTATGATTCAAACAGGAAAATGATAAGGCAATTCCCTACGCAGAATGAATCAAAAAAAAAAGCTTCCCCGCTTAATTCAACCGGGGAAGCCATTTGATTTATTGTTAAATTCTTTTAATCGGATCAACGTCTCTTTACCGAACCTGCACCGCTGATTTCACTGTCAACTTTTGGATCTCCTGTATATCTTACATTGGCCGCACCCGAAACACGGGCATTAAGTTTCCCGGTAACGTGGATGTCGGCATCACCCGCTCCACTCAGGACCAAATCAAAAGCGGTCACTTCAAAACCTTCGGCTTTTAATTCAGAAGCTCCCGACATATCCAGGCGGCATGATTTAGCACTCCCTTCAAACTCAATCTCACTGGCACCCGAAAAGTCGCCTTCGACATGGTCGGCAGTAAAATTTAATGTAATTTCAGAAGCTCCGCTTCCCTGGAAATCAAGATTTTCCAGTTCTAGTTTGCCTTCCGATTTCATCTCAACGGCACCAGAAACATCAATATTTTTAAGGGTCTTTACAGTGATGTAAATGTTTAATTTTTTTGAATGGCGGATGTTTTCTTCTGTCCCGACAACTAATTTACCTCCGCGTACATCAGTTTCGATGATACTCATCAGGTTTTCGTCGGCTTCTATAACCACCGATTCGGTATTTCCCTGACTAAGGAAAACTTTGAAAGCACCTCCAATTTTGATCCCGTCAAAGGAGGATACGTTGCGGGTTTCTTTAACCACGTTTCCATTTCCGCTTATTCCTTCAAGGTAATTACAACCTGCTGAAGCTAATGTTATCAGTCCGAGTAATATTCCGAACGTGATTGCCAATGTTTTTCTGATCATTTTGATTTTTGTTTTAATTAACGAATTATTGAATTTGTATCGGTTAAATCTATTTTCAGTTATGATAAACTTCGCCTGAACCTGTCGCAGAAACATCAACATTTTTTGGATCACCTTTATAGGTCAGATCACCGGAGCCGGTTAAATTTGCTGAAAGCGAACCATTAACATAAACGACCACATCGCCGGAACCATTGGTTCTGGCTTCGACACTCTCGGCAGGCAGGTTATAGAGATTGACATCGCCGGATGCCGATTGCCTTATTTTAATTTTATTAGCTGTGCCACTAAGTTTTACATCACCTGAGCCATTTATTTCGATCTGGCATAAATCAAGCCTTAAGTCATTTCCTATAAAATCGCCTGAGCCGGCCACATTCAAGTCAAAATTACCCTGTACACCTGAAATTTTAACATCGCCTGAACCATTGATTTTAGTCTCCAGGTTTTTTACATCCAAATCCAGGCTTACATCACCGGAACCGTTGATATTGACGGAGAAATCAATTCCTTTGATTGTGTTTTCACTCTTCACATCGCCAGAGCCATTAACCATGACTTTTTCGAGATTTTTTACGGTAACATATACCTCTAAAACATCGGCATTCCAAATATTTCCTTTAATGTCGATTTCGAGAACATCGCCGTTGATATCGGTCTTTATCTGATCGATTATATTTTCGTCGGCTTTAACCTGAATACCCTCCGAACTTCCCTGCCTCAGAAAAACATCCGCAGAACAAGAAATTCGTATTGCAGAAAAAGGTGAAGCTTTTCTGTCCTGAGTTGTCACTTTTCCGTTACCTCTTACCTTTTTAAAATTTGCGAGGGCCTGGTCGGAGATCAAAAACAGTATCACCATCATGACGGCCACTGTTAACGGGAATTTTGCAATTTTCATCATTTTTACATTATTAAGATTTGACACCAATTTATTTTAAAGGTTACACTTTATTTAAAATTAATCGAAACACCACCATACTCACTGTGAATATCAACATTTGCTCCTGTACTGCTGTTCTTACCAATGGTGCCCCGGTACGAACTTTCGGTTGGTGACACATTTCTCGACGAGAAATCAGCCTGGTCTTTTGGATATTCAAGGGTACAAAAAGTCATTCCGGCTTTGATGTCGAAGGAAGCACCTTGTTCAAAGTCCAGCCGAATTGAGCCAAAGCTGTTATCGACAGTAACGCCTGCAAAAGATTTCAGAATATGCCGCACCTTAACACCGCCATACTGGCTTTCGACATTAAGTACTTTGGCTAATTGATTTACTTCACAATCGGAGAATTTCGATGTCAGTTTGAGCACATCTACCTGACCAATTTCGGTTTTACCACCTTCATTATCAATTTCAAGGGTAACTGCTTTTACCAAAGAAAAATCGGAATAGTTTGCCTCTACCTTTAAAGTTTTGGCTTCACCACCATCAAAACTCGAATAGTTTATCCTGAGATCACCGGAAGCAAAATATTTGATATTCCCTTCGCCAAAGCTTATTTCCACACTGCTGTTTTCGCCTGTTAATGAGCCTGCAACAAGGTTACCATATTCGCTCTTAATATCTGAAATACCTTCAACATCTTCAACATAGGCATTTCCAAACTTATGGTTTAATTGCAACCTGATGGATTTTGGCATGAAAACCTCAATTTTGATGGAAATATTTGGTTTTCCGTTTCCAAACAATTTGTCGTTAATATCACTTTCGACAGAAACTTCCTTGCTATTGCCTTCAACATTTACCACTATCTTCGAAAAAATGTTATCGGCTTTTACCGGATCGGATGTTTCGATACTTGCGGTGACTTTAACTGAAATGGCATCTTCATTCCAGTTTTTGCAGTTCACTTCGCCATATTTATGATCAATTCGGAGAAGGGCTCCTTTATTTATTTCGAATTTTTTATCGACAATTGTTTTGTCGATTTTCTCCTTTGCCGAAATAGTATTTATCAAAGAAAGGAAGATAAAGATGGTGAGTAGAATGGCCACAGGAGCTTTCATAAACCTTGTTTTCATAGCTTTATCTGTTAAGGATTTGTGTATTTTTCTTTTTCAAAATTCTGCTTCGAGCGGTCGAGTTGCTGGATGATATTGTCCATGACTTCGACTTTTTTACGTTTGTTATTTACAAGTGCAGCCTGAAGCATTTGATTATCGGGATTCTTGGCGTATTCCTTTTCGATTTCTGCGAGGCTTGCATCCAGATCCTCAAGTTGCTTTTTGGCAATGTCTTTAACTTTTACAGCCTGTTGAGTATTTACGGCAACCTGATCGATTTTATCGACCTTTGAACTGGCAATGGTTTCGTAATAGTTAAAAACATCGTTAATTTCGTTGGAAAAATTGATTTGATTTACCTGGCGAACAACCATACCTCCCAAATCTTCGATAGAATACCAAAAAATAAAATAAGCCAGGCCAAGAAAAACTGCAGCAACCGAGGCTATTCTTAATATTCCGGTCCAGCGATTTCGTACCGTTTCGGGAGCATCAAGATTTTCGAGCTTCCCGATGAATCTTTCCTGATGCCCTGTTGAAGGCTCCAATTCATCAAAAAAGGACTTGTTATCTTGTATTTTATTCTCTAAAAACGACATGATTTTTATACTGTATTAAAAGATTCTAATTTTAAAATTCATTGTGCATTGTTGTCAACCCCTGTATTTGAATTCCGGATTTCCGACATTCAGATTTCTATTTCTGCTTTCCATGATGGTTTGCAGTAGTTTTTGCTTCGCACGTAAATATTTTACCCGGATATTCCCGTACGTTGTATTCAGAATTTCAGCCATTTCCTGATGGTCGTAACCTTCGAGCAAGTGCAGCGAAATCAGAATCCTGGAATTTTCGTCCAGGTTTTTAATTCCTTCCCTGATCTCTTCCAGTCTGCAAAAAATATTCTCCGAATATTCCTGCTCTTCCACTCCCGGATCTTTTGGATCGATGTTGCTTTCGTCGAGGCTTACCGTTTCACGATATTTGCGAAGATGATTGATCGAATTATTAACCACAATTCTTTTAAGCCATGAACCAAAACTACCGTCTCCTCTGAAATCTTCAATTTTTTTAAATGCGTCAAGGAACGATTCCTGCATGATATCCTCAGCTTCAGCAGTATTGCTTACAATCCTCAAACTTGCATTGTACATCGATTTATAGTACAATTCGTAAATCCTTATCTGCGCATTGCGATTACGTTGCTTACAAGCTTCGATCAGATCCTGATGTATATCTTTTAATGCTGCTTCCAAGTTTGACTTTTGAATTCGTTATAATGACAAAGCGTTAATTAAAATGTTACACTTTTCGATTTTTTTTTAAGGTTTGGTAATTTTTTGTAACAGTACATAATATCAGCGCATAAAAAAAGGGACCCGTTTTATCGAATCCCTTTCTTCACAAATACCTAAAACTTATTGTCCTAAATAGGCTTTAAGCAATTTACTTCGCGAAGTATGCTTGAGCCTTCTTATTGCCTTTTCTTTTATTTGCCTGACCCGTTCACGGGTAAGGTCGAATTTCATGGCTATTTCGTCGAGCGTAAGGCCATGGTTCATCCCTATGCCATAATAAAGATTGATAACATCGCGCTCTTTTTTGGTGAGGGTTGCCAGCGAACGCTGAATTTCCCTCGCAAGAGATTCTTTCATCAACTCATTATCGGTTGTTGGGTTATCGTCGGATACATAAACATCCAACAGGCTCATATCTTCATCCTGTGTAAGCGGGGCATCCATCGAAACTGTGCGTGTAGTGATCTTGAGCACAGATTCAACTTTATTCTCGGGCAGATCCAATGATAGAGCGATTTCGTCGGCCGAAGGCGGACGTTCATATTTTTGCTCAAGCTTCGATGATTCTTTACGAATCCTGTTTAATGAACCTACCTGGTTGAGTGGTAATCTTACTATACGCGACTGTTCAGCCAATGCCTGGAGAATCGATTGACGGATCCACCATACGGCATAAGAAATAAATTTGAATCCACGAGTTTCGTCGAATCTTTGTGCCGCTTTAATTAGCCCGAGATTACCCTCATTGATAAGATCCGGTAAACTTAACCCCTGGTTTTGGTATTGTTTTGCCACCGACACCACAAATCGAAGATTCGCTTTAGTCAATTTTTCCAAAGCAGCCTGATCGCCTTGCTTAATCCGCTGGGCAAGCTGAACTTCTTCCTCGGCAGTAATTAATTCTTCTTTGCCGATGTCCTGAAGATACTTATCCAGAGATGCAGTTTCACGATTCGTGATCGATTTAGTGATCTTTAACTGTCTCATTAATAACCTTTCTTAAAATTTAGTAAATGTAAACCCTATAAGCTACGAATTATTATTTAACTTAATGAATATTTCTGCCAGCATAATTAACTTAATGGAGAGTGAATTATTGTTGAAAAAATATTATTATGAACAAAACCTTCATACCTGACAGCCGCGTTGGATACATGCCGTATCCAACGTGTTTGTCGGTTTTTATAGCCGCTGGCAATTTACAACAAAAATTGCCTTTTGTCAATACCCTTAAAGACCAATTGCAAAATAGGCCCTTTGACCATTCGGGAAAATGCCCTCAATTAGTACACCACCTTTTTTGTTTTTAAGCGCATTTTTGATATCATCAGACGATCTTATTGGTGTTTTATCAATTTCAGTAATAATAAACCCTTCCCGAACACCTTTGTTCATCAATTTTCCCTCTTGAAGATCAGTTATTTTCATTCCATAATCGATCCCAAGGTTTGATTTGTCGTCAGCTGTAATCTGCTCAAAAGTTGCCCCCAGTTCGTCGAATGAACTTTTTTCGTCTTTTTTGACCACTGAATAACTGTTTTCCTTGTTTTTAAGAAGAACTTCTTTTTCGAGTGTTTTTCCACCACGGGTAATCATTACACTAATTTTATCCCCCGGGTTGTGCTGACCGACCGATTCCATCAATTGGGAGACACTATTAATAACTTTCCCGTCAATTTTATTAATTACATCTTCAGGCCTGATATCAGCATCAGCAGCAGAACTATTATCAACAACCGAAACAACGTAAACACCTTTGAGGTTTTTCAATTTAAGTTCATCCGCAAACTGGCTGTCGATGTCACGGATGGTTACACCAATGTATGCACGTTGAATTGCTCCATAGGTAATAAAATCGCTTACCACTTTTTTGGCAATGTTTACCGGGATAGCAAATGAATAGCCGGTATAGGAACCTGTATTTGAAGCTATGGCCGCGTTAATGCCGATAAGCTCACCTTTTGTATTTACGAGAGCCCCACCACTATTCCCCGGATTAATGGGTGCATCCGTCTGAATGAAAGATTCGATTGCTGATGACGACCCCAAAATATTGATGTTACGGGCTTTTGCACTTACTATGCCTGCAGTAACCGTAGATGTTAGATTAAACGGGTTTCCGACTGCAAGTACCCACTCTCCCACTCTTACCTTATCGGAATCGCCATAGGGAAGAAACGGAAGCCCGGTATCGTTAATTTTTATTAAAGCAAGATCAGTTGAGGGATCAGCTCCAATAATTTTTGCGTCATAAGTACGCTTGTCGTTAAGTGTGACTTCAAGGTGATCAGCATTTTGAACTACGTGATTATTGGTTACGATGTAACCATCCTGGGTAATGATTACACCCGATCCAGTGGCAATAATCGGTTGATTATACTGGTAATTTTGCCCTCCGAAAAATTCGTTAAAAAAATTATCATATACCGAATTTCGTCTTCTGAGTTCTGTTTTAATATGAACTACAGCATGCACTGTTAAATCGGCTGCATCAACAAAATTCGGTACATCTTCAGGCGGAGCATAACTGCCGCCATCGTATCCGGACCCTGCTACCGGCATGGCTGCCGGCTGACTAATAACAGGCATATAGGACATTTTACCACTCCGGTCTTTTTCCAAAAGTTTATAAACCCCTATCGAGATTATTCCCCCAAGGAACGCTACAAAAACTAATACCATTAACTTTTTCATAATCTGTTTGAATTAGAGTTTTAATTGTATTTATAAAATTTGTATTATTTTTCTTTCTAAACTGAGTTCGATTTCCAACTCATCAAACCGGGCAATAAACGACCTTTTTCAAACCGATATTTTCGATACGCTGTTAAAAGATGTTAACCCAAACCCAACAATTACAGAGGTTTCCATTCGATTGAAAATATTAATTTTGCAAAAATTTAAAAAAAACAACATGAATATCCGTTTTAATAAATTTCATGGTACCGGTAATGATTTTGTGATGACCGATAATCGGGCCAAACTGCTCAAATTGAGCAAAGAAACTATTGCTTTGTTGTGCAACCGTCATTTTGGCATTGGCGCCGATGGTCTGATTCTGATTGGAACCTCAGATGACTGCGATTTCGAAATGAAATATTTTAATTCCGACGGCAATGAAGGCAGCATGTGTGGAAATGGTGGAAGGTGTGCCATTGCCTTTGCTTCATTATTGGGGATTATTCAGGCTGAAACAATATTCAAAACTTTTGATGGGCTCCACAAAGGAGAAATTACCGGAGTTGAAAATAATACGTGGAATGTAAAACTGCAATTGAACGACCTTGAGCTTCCAACATCAAACGCTCATGGTTACTTGCTTAACACAGGTTCCCCCCACCTGGTCATATTTTCTGAGGATAACAGCAAACTGGATGTTTATGCAGAAGGCCGCAAAATCAGGTATAGCTCCAACTATAAAGACGAGGGGATAAATGTTAACTTTGTAACAGTTTTCGAAAATTACATCAGCGTTCGAACCTATGAACGTGGTGTGGAACAGGAAACGCTTTCATGTGGTACAGGCGTCACTGCGTCAGCAATTGTTTCGGCTATCCGGTTCCCACAATTTCAAAATAAAGTTAATATTCAAACCAAAGGTGGCCTTTTATCGGTTTCATTTGTTAAAGAAGAAAACAAAATCATAAACGTGTGGCTCGAAGGGTCTGCCAGTTTTGTTTTTGAAGGCGAAATCAAAATCTGAAATGCTGCAACACAAAATAAAACTCATCAGTTATCGTAATTAAGCATGCTATGACAGGAAAAAATCTGAAGTTGCGCGCGATTGAACCATCCGATCTTGACCTGCTATATCAGTGGGAAAACGATCCATCCATCTGGCATATCAGTAATACGGCGGCACCCTTTTCGAGATTTGTTCTCGAACAATACGTTTTAAATTCGCACGAAGATATTTTTACAGCAAAGCAACTCAGGTTGATGATCGAATTGATAAATGTTCCATCGACGATCGGGGCTGTTGATCTTTTCGATTTTGAGCCTTTACATCAGCGTGTCGGATTGGGGATATTAATTGCAAAAGAAAGCCGGGGCAAAGGTTATGCTTCTGAAGCATTGGAACTGATATTAGATTATTGTTTCAAAATTCTGATGGTTCACCAGGTGTATTGCAATATTTCAATAAACAACCACATCAGCCTGAACCTTTTTAAAAGCAAAGGCTTTGAAATTGCTGGAACAAAAAAGGACTGGCTATTGATTAATAACCACTGGGTGGATGAATTTGTTCTTCAAAAAATAAACCCGATAGTTTAAAACCGCATATGATGAAAATCCGACGAAAGAAGTTATTCATATTTTTATCCGTTGCCATCTTGTTATTGTTGGTTTCCGGTGGTTATGCCGCTTACTGGTTATGGGCTTCCTTATTTAAAAATAATGTCAGGATTAATCATGGGGAAGTTGCATATTGGTGCGTTCCTACGGGTTCCGATTTTGAAAACCTGAAGACAATCATCAATAAAAGTGATGTCCTTAAAAATCAAAATACCTTTGTCTGGCTTGCCGGGCGAAAGAATCTTTCAAATCATGTTAACCCTGGTCGCTACGAAATTAATGCCGGGATGAATAACAATGAGATCATCAACATGCTGCGATCGGGAAGGCAAAAGCCTCTGGACGTTATTTTTAACAACATCCGAACCAGTGAGCAACTTGCTGGAACAGTTGCACGTCAAATTGAAGCCGATTCCGTTTCAATTTTAAAAATATTAAACGACACTGATTTTCTGAAACAATACAACCTTAACCCCGAAACAGCCCGCATCATCTTTATACCAAATACTTATGAGTTTTACTGGAATACTGATGCTAAGAAATTTTTTATGCGGATGCTCAGCGAATATAAAAAATTCTGGACCGATCAGCGGAGAAAGGAGGCCGCCAGCCTTGGGTTAAGTATTGCCGGCGTGTCCATTCTGGCTTCAATCGTTGATAAAGAAACCAATAAAAACGATGAAAAGCCGCGGATTGCGGGTGTTTACCTGAACCGTTTAAGAGACAACTGGAAACTACAGGCAGATCCTACAGTTGTCTATGCTGTTGGCGATTTTGATATGAAAAGGGTATTAACAGCATATCTTGACATCGATTCACCTTATAACACATACAAATATCCAGGTTTGCCACCCGGCCCAATATGCTTGCCCACAATCGCTGGTATCGACGCCGTACTAAATGCCGAAAAAAACGATTATTACTTTTTTGTTGCAAAGCCTGATGGTTCAGGATATCATCATTTTTCGAAAACTTATAACCAACATCTTAATTTTGCACGACAATTTCATGAATCATTGAATGAGCGCAACATCAGAAATTTAACAAAGAAATAATTATCATTTACCGAAAACTCACAAAATCTTTAATATCAATACTTTTTCTCGCTTTTTCACTGATCTCCTGCCTCGACAAAAAAGAAGAATCAGCATGACTTGTAAGAAGCGGAATTGAAAAGCTGTACCAGTACCGATTTTCAGAATCTGTTGAATTTTTTGATAAGGCAATAAAATACGACGATCAAAATGCTGAAGCCTATTATTATCGAGGTAATGCTTTTATGAATTTAAAGGATTATCTCAAAGCAATCGATAATTATACAAAAGCCTATGATATCAAGCAGGATTATACAGATGCTTTCTACAACCGTGGGCTTGTTAATAATACATGGGCGAGCGTAACATTGCATGCGAGGATTTTTTAATGCCCGAATCACTCGGAAAGAAAAATATCGAAGATTTAACCGAATGGTGTCAATAAGCTTCGGTTTTTATCTTAAATTTGCACAACATTAACTTTTCCAAAGCAACATAACCATGGGTTTAAAATGCGGTATTATCGGGATAACCAACGTAGGGAAAACCACCATTTTCAATTGTATCTCAAAAACCAAGGCACAAGCTTCAAATTTTGCCTTCAGCACAAATAAATCAAATATCGGGATGATTGATGTGCCCGACGACAGGCTTCACAAAATTGATGCTTTGATTAAGTCGGCTAAAGTGGTACCTGCTACCGTTGATATCGTTGATATCCCCGGACTTGCCAAAGGCTCAAGCCATGGCGAGGGCGTGGGGAATAAATTCCTCGCCGATATTCAGCAAACTGATGCCATTATTCATGTATTGCGATGCTTTGATGATGAAAACCTGCCTCATGTTGAAGGTTCGGTTGACCCGGTGCGGGATATGGAAATTATCGACCTCGAGTTACAGGTTCGTGATCTTGATCTCGTGCAACGGAAAATACATCGCCTCGAGAAACTGGTAAAAACCGGTGAAAAAGAATACAAACACGGTGTCCAGATTTTAGAAGCCCTTGCCGCCCACCTCGAGGATTTTAGAAATGCCAGGGATTTTGAAGTTGATCCCGATGATAAAAAACGTGTAATTGATGATTTATACCTGCTCACCGACAAACCTGTGATGTATGTTTGTAATGTTGATGATGCTTCAGCGATCACTGGAAACCGTCATACCGAAAGAGTATTGAATGCCCTGAAAGATAAAAATACCGAAGTTTTGGTGATCGCTGGTGAACTGGAGGCGGAAATTGCTGAGTTGGAAAGTGCCGCCGACCGCCTGGATTTTTTGAAAGATGCCGGGCTCACACAACCTGGTGTCGATAAAATGATCAGAACTGCATACGATCTTCTGAATCTCCAGTCGTTTTTCACGGCAGGACCAAAAGAAGTCCGCGCCTGGACTATAAAAAAGGGAATGAATGCTCCGCAGGCTGCGGGAGTAATTCATAGCGATCTGGAACGTGGCTTTATCCGTGCAGAAGTCATGAAATATGATGATTTCATGAAATACGGCTCGGAACATGCAGTTAAAGAAGCCGGAAAATTCCATGTCGAAGGGAAAAGCTATGTTGTCGAAGATGCTGATATACTTCATATCAGGTTTAACGTTTAGGGACGAATTTGGAATTACGGAATTTGAGTTAAACCAAAACGATACTCTTAACCCAAAGATCCTTTTACAGCATACATCTTGATTTTACCACGGTTATGAGTTGAAATCCAACCGTTTTATTTTTCGATTTTACAGATAAAGTCATCCTGTCCCGGCATGGTTATAAATACGCCTTTTTTTTTAATGCAATTCCTCATAGTTCCGGTTAACTGATTTCCTCCTTAAAAAGAAATTGTAAACGACTGATCCGATTTTAGATAATAGGCTTTTTTTGGTTGTAGCGATTGCAACGTATAGATGCCTTGTTCAGGCCAGTAAACCAGTGTACCAACAGCTTCCTTGATGATTTCGATATGATTGATATTTTGCCCGAAGAGCGTATTGATTATTTTTGGCTCTGGCGATAAAACCGGGATAAGGTTCCAACCATTAACAATTTGCAAATTCCTGCTTAGCGGTAACTGACCATCGAAAGTGAGTGTGGTATTTGTGTTAACCTTGATCAGGTAACCTGTTGAATTTTGCCAGTTTTGAATGGTATTGATACCCTGCTGAGGCCAGTACACTCCTGTTAAGGTCTTAACCAATTCAAAACTGTTGCCAAGCGGGCTAAATATATTTTGGATGTTGGGATTATCCGGAAGCAGGTAGCTGGATACGCCATTCCATCCATCAGCCAACGGAAATGCAATGGTATTTGTAGTAGCAGATTCTTCAAAACTAAAACCGGCAATTACAGGAAGGTGATCGGATGCGTAATGAAGCGCATTTGCCACCAGTTGAGATACCGAATTATTGGGTTGTTTGTTCACTGAATCGTTGTAGTGATTTCCGTCGTTTCCAACAGCCCACATTGTATTGTTAACATAATCCATACCTCCCGGATCAGCAATGGCCTGCGAAAAAAGCAACAAATCGAACCTGTCGTCCATACCACCTGTCGCTCCTCCTCCAAACTGCCTGGTGCGGGTACTTTGTGTATGGTACGGTGCGTAATTGATGTTATTCCACGTTCCGGGCATATTGAAAGGATCGATGAAGTGCCCGTCGTTGATACCATTGTCGGCAATGAGCTTTATGTAAGCCTGCTCCGTGGATTTGTAAATGTTAAAATCGCCACAAACCATAAAATATTTTCCGTCAGCCAACGAATTGGTAACATTCCTGAGAATGGTTACCTCTGCAGCCCGCTGGGCTTCGTTTGAAGTTCCGGTGCTGGCTTTGAGATGAACAGAATATATAAATATGGTATCGCCGGTTTCCTTAAATACCAGGGTAAACTGGTAAATATTTCTTAATGATGTCGGAATAGCGTGATTGCTGACAAATGTAAATAAATAGTTTTTAAAATAAATCTCGCTATCTGTATCCGGGCCATCTATAAATGTACCAGCAGAAAAAGCAGGGTTTAAAACCTGTGAATAAAACAGATTAACCGCGGACTGCGATGTCATCTCCTGAACAATAAGGATATCAGGATTCATATTGTCGATTACAGTCTTAAAATAGGGCGTTCGGTCGCTACTGGAAGATGTAAAATTTAAAAGGTTATAGGTCATCATCCTTATATTAGTCTGCGCGACAAGCAGGGAAATTGATGAAAGACCCAATAATATAAATATGACAGCTTTTTTCATGTTTAATTCAATAATAAATATTTCAATTCAAAATATTAATTCGAAAATTTCGTCCCTTTATAACCGTTTCAGGGGCATTGTAAAACCATTAAACTTTTAGGAGTAAAATTCCGGCACCATTCATTTCCATTCACTAAAGCGGAAATGATTGTAGCTGAAGGGTGGCAAAAAAAATTTCAGGATTAATTTTGAAGCATTCGGAATCAGCTCGGGGTTATGTCATTTTTTTGATTTAATTAGAAACAATAAGTTCATTATTAGTTTTACAAGATTGTTTTGTAGCAAACTTCAGAAATTTATTAATATTTTCAGGTTCAAAATTATGATTTGAATTTTACAAGTTTTTTAGTAGCAATAATTACATCCGATGAAATCTTCAGGAAATAAATTCCCCGCTTAAGGTTGTTGAGTCCTTCAACTTTAAAATAATTAAGACCAATATTTCTTCGGATATTTTGCTGAGAATAAACTATTTTTCCGCTTAAATCGACAACTTCAACCGAAATCAGCTGTGTATCAGGCGAATTATAAACCACTTTTAATTCGTTCAAAAATGGATTTGGAAACACATCAATGGCATTTGTTTCAGCAACCAAACTTGTATTAAATCCAAACAGGATAAGGTTTGCAAGACCGAAATCCGGAATTCCATAACCCATATCGTTATCGGGATTCAAAGCCATTGAACCGCTTTGCTGAATCGAATTAAGTATGTCCATATTATTCATGGTTGGATTTGCCTGCCACAAACAAGCCGTTATTCCTGCAGCAATCGGAGATGAAAACGATGTTCCGCTTGAAGTTGCAGTTCCGCCATTCGTCGATGCCACCACGGCATCGGATCCCTGTGCCATAAAATTCGGTTTTAGTCTGCCATCAGCAGTCGGACCGATTGAACTAAAATAAACATATTGCCCGGAAGCATCAACAGCACCAATGGTAAAAATACTATCACCATCTGCCGGTGCTCCAATATATGGCCAGGTCGAAGATCCACCATCATTACCTGCACTATTTACCACGATCATCCCACGTGAAGCGGCCATATCCGCAGCAATAGTCGAAGGAGCGGTGTTCCCATCCATTTCGGCATAGGTATGATCGTAGGTAGGTTCATCAAAAGTTTTATAACTCAGGGATGAATTAATTACGTCAGCGCCCACGCTATCTGCATATTCGGCTCCGGACGACCAATTGTATTCCTCAATAAGGTATTCTGAACCAGTATCTTCAGTCCTGAAAAGCCAGTATGACGCTTCGGGTGCTGTACCGACGAGCTGACCTGGCAAATTTGCTCCCATGGTCGATAAAACTGCCGTACCATGTGCACTTCCCTGGTAAACATTTAAACCACCGCTTACAAAGTCGCGGGTGCCCAGAATCCGTCCGTTCATGTACAAACTATCAAAAGCAGCCATGACGTTAACTGAAATGAATCCGCCGTCAAGAACTGCTATTACCATACCTTGCCCCTTAAAACCGGCGTCGTGCAACCCGATGCCTCCAAGCATGTTAATCTGGTTATAACCCTCACCATAATCAAGCGAATTGGTTGCAGTGCCCGATTTGTAGCCGGTTTTCAATTCCCGCATTACCTCTTTCATTCCAAATGGTTTATTCAGCGAAAACTGATCTTCGATTTCCGGAAAGGTATTATTTTCGGATTTAACTACATTCTTTCTGATATTTTTAACAAATGGAAGTGCAGCAATTTCATCCAGTTTTGAAGGATCATCAGTAAAAATAGTGACTCCATTAAGCCACTTGGTAGGATTGATCAGCTGTACGCCGATACCGGCAACCGCCTGAAGGTATTGTGGATTTACCGGTAAATCGTGTTCATCAATGGCAATATTGTAACGTACACGTCTGTCCAATGCCCGTTGGGACAGAAACTCCTGCGGATTTTCGATCGAATAAGGCGAATCATTCTTATCCGTAAAACCAATAAAGTATTTGTCGGGATAGATTTGGGAATAAGACAAAGTTGTAAAAATCAGCACATAAAGTAGTGTAAAGAGTGATCTCATCATTTTAAAGTATTTGTAGTTTTTATTGGTAAAACATTTGTATTCTTTTTATTATGATCATGCATTTCGGGATATGCTTTTCAGTTTAATCAATAAAAATCTTTTGCAGTCTCTCAAATTGTTCAGCAGTCCATTTTCCTGAAATAATGGATTCATCAATCATTTTCCTGATTCGATCCTGTTTGTAAAAATAAAGCAGGTTTTCGCTTGCTGCATTTCTAATTTTATAATTCCAGTGGAATAATCCCTGGATCATGTTGCCAATACTTTCATTATCCGGCAAATTTAACCTTTTTAATGCATCCATTGCATTTATCCTTGTTTCGAACTCGTAAATTCCGGAAGTATAACTTTTTAATTCATCATAAACCGCCATATTGCCATTTTCCAGGGAAATCTCCAGCCATTTGATGCGAATATTCCGGCCGCGCCACCCGGTTTCATTTTTAGTTTTGTTGAGATATACCGGAATATTTTCGGGGAATGAAGTGCAAAGATTCTGTAAAGCCAGTTCAACATTAACATAAGATGAATCGTTCAACATGCTTTCATAAGCGGGACGAACAGATTCAGGCACAATCATAAGATTTTGCAAAACTGCCTGTCTGACTTTATCGTCAGGGTCGATGATGGCATTCACGAAAAGTTCAGCAATTCCGGGATCCCAACCTTGAGAAAGCTGTGAAATGATCTCACCTTTGGTCAGGTAAAACGTTTCATTTTGATAGGCTTTCACCAGGTCGTCTTTCTTCAGATCCAACGAAAAATCGCGCATGGCAAGCAAAGCATCATACCTGTCGATCATGTTTTTTGCTTTCATAACCTGTGAGGCTAATTCCTGGTAGGTTCGGCTAAAATCAAGGTTTTTAATAATTTTCCTATTGGGATCGAAAAGAACAAAATCGATTTTTTTGTCCATCGGATTTGGGATGATGACCTGTTCAAATTTGTCCTGAATCCATTGGTTTTTATGATCAACCGAGCCATCTGCGTAATGAACCTCAAAATTGACGGGCATCTTAAAAAGACCTGTTAAATTATTCATTTCGTGGGTTTGCTCAACATAGATTCTTGTCTCCGGAGTTCCTTTTTCATTGGTCAGTTTCTCATAGCTAACCTTGTACACCGGTTCTCCGCCCCTGTAGATCCATTCCTCGAAAAACCATTCCAACGAACGGCCCGTAGTTTTGCGGATCGTCTGGAGAAAATCGTTGCTTTCGGCAGTTTGGTAAGGGTATCTTTCGAGATAATTTTTAATCGATAATTTAAACTCCGCATCACCCAACACATCCCGCAGCATATCCATCACCAGAGAACCTTTGGGATAAAACCGCTCACGGCCTCCCTGAGCGTGTCCCACAGCAAAATTATTTCGTTTGGCTGCGGTGTAAGTATCCAGAAGTTCAGTATTCCGTATGTTTTGGTAGTAATCCTCACCAAAAACAGTTTGTTCGAATTTCTTTGCATAATAGGTGGCAAAGCTTTCGGTGAGCCAAACATCTTTCGTTTTGAGATGTGAGATGTAATTCCCAAACCACTGGTGGGCAAGTTCGTGAGCATTTACATTTACATAATTCCTGCCCATGAAACCTCTTTTATCAACCATCAGATAATCACCATAAACTGTTGATGTGGTGGTTTCCATTGCACCATACATATAATCGGCCACAGGTGCCTGACGGTAAAGTTCCCAGGGATAATTAAGGCCGAATTCCTCTTCATAAAAATCGAACATTTTGGTCTGGTAACGATAAGTTGGTTCAATATGATCACTCCAATCCGGGTAATACCAGAGTTCCAGCGGCAGTCCCCGATCCGTTTTTAACGATTTATTATCATAGTCACCTATAACCAGGCAAGTCGAGAAAAACGGGTGTGGATGGTTCATCCGGTAATGCCAGGTTTTTGTGTTGTCCTTATTGCTGGTTACCGATTCGCGGACACCATTCGAAAAAACCTTTAGATTTCCATCTACAGTTATCGCCATTTCAACCGTGAGAATTGCCGAAGTGTAAGGCAGCCAGTGGTTTGGACGATGTGCCCAGATTTGTTTTCTTTTGATTTGGTTTGGGTCGTTCCAACCAATGAAATACAGCCCATCGGTGGGCCTGGCTGAATAATCGAAGAAGATTGTGTGTTCCTTTTGCCAGCCTAATTCAAAAGGAGGAAAAATCACTACATTGTCGCCTTTCAATTTAAAGCCGGCATTTTTTCCATCCAGATTAATGCTGTTAATTTTCAGTTCCGGAGCCGAAAAAACAATAGAATCGATATGTTGGCGGAGTGATTTAAAGTCAAACGATACTTTTCCCACAACCAAAGTATCGAAAGGCTTGATGATCAAATCGGCTTTCATGTTTGAAAGTTCGATTTCGACATCCTGGAATTCGTAGGACGGATCGAATAAATAGGTAACGGTTTTATCCTGGCACCGAATGCTTTGTGACAAGCCAAAGAAAAGTAAAATTACAAAAAGCAAAATTTGTTTCATCCCGTGCAATTTAGGTTTGGAAGGCAAAAGTAGTAATTCTAAAATAGCCACGGATTTCACTTTTCTAAATGATAAAATCTTTACCAAATCCACCAGACTTTCAACCATAGTATATCATCAATTATAATTGGTTTATTATCGCAAAACATATGGTCATTCCGGCTGGGGAGTGAAATATTCTGGTTATGTACTGAGTTTTAAAAATGAAAAAAATGAGAATTTCATTTTTAACCAAACCAGGAAAACCTTTTTTTGTGAAAATTTAGATTCATATGACAACTAAAAAATTTGTTTATTGGATTGATGGGAAATTTTGGATTGGTTATCTGGAAGAGTTTCAGGATTATATAACGCAGGGCAAAACTTATAATGAGTTAAAAAAACAACCTGATTGATATTTATCGGGAACTGACAGGAGGGTTTATCCCAAACGTCAGACATGTTGATGAACTCGAGATTGTATGAAGAGGATTGAGTTAATCAAGAAATTCGTTGAGCGAAATTGCCAGCTTATTCGGCATGGTGGCAATAACGACTGGTATCAGAATCAAAAAACCAAAGTATTACAACAAATACCCCGTCATCGTGAAATTAATGAGTTTCTGGCGCAGCACATCATAAAAATGCTGTCTTAAAAATGTTTTTTTTTGAGAAATATGGTATTCCTTTTTAATACTGGAACAAAAAACTTTTCAACCTCCTACTCCTCAGTTGAAATACTCTCCCCCAGGAAGTTTGCAACATTATTACGTTAATTTATTGTTTTCATTCTTCTTCCATCAAGATTCGCGAGAAAGGATTCATTTCATAAAAAGGTTAAAGCTTTACAGCTTTTCTGGCTAATTACTTTCTTGCAAATTTAGAAAGCCCACCGCTCTTTTGCATAAAACACAACGTCTTTTTTTCAGACGAAAAATGAGGCTGGTATTTTAAAACAGCCTCTTTTAGAGTAAAACCCGGATTACTTGTTCTCAAAAACCAGCCCCCCATCCCGGAAATCGAGCAAAATCTGGTCATCACGGTTTACTCTACCGGCTAATATCATCTTCGAAAGTTCATTCATTACATTTTTCTGAATGATCCGTTTTACAGGTCTTGCTCCATATTGTGGGTCGTAACCTGCCAGCGCGATCCAGCCAATGGCTGCATCGGAAACCGTGAGATGCACACCATTTTTTTCGAGCAGTTTCGTAAGCAGATTCATTTGAAGACGGGCAATTTCGGTGATTTGTTTTTCAGATAACTGCTTGAACATAATAATCTCGTCCACCCGATTCAGGAATTCCGGCCTGATGGTTCGTTTGAGCAATTCAAAGACTTCGAGACGTGTTTTTTCAAATTTTACCTCATCTGTATCCCCGTCATCGGAACCGAGCCTTTCCTGTATCAACAGGGAGCCGATATTTGATGTCATGATAATGATTGTATTTTTAAAATCGACGAGCCTGCCTTTGTTGTCGGTTAAACGGCCATCATCCAATACCTGAAGTAAAATATTGAAAATGTCGGGATGGGCTTTTTCGATCTCGTCGAGAAGTAAAACCGAGTAGGGCTTTCTCCTTACGGCTTCGGTCAACTGACCGCTTTCGTCGTAGCCAACATACCCAGGAGGTGCACCAATCAATCTTGAAACGGTGTGTCGTTCCTGGTATTCCGACATATCTATTCTTACCATCGAATTTTCATCATTAAAAAGGAATTCCGCCAATGCTTTGGCCAACTCGGTTTTCCCTACGCCGGTAGTTCCTAAAAAAATAAACGAGCCAATGGGCCGTCTGGCATCCTGCAAGCCTGCCCTGCTTCGTCTGATAGCATCAGAAACAGCTGCAATGGCTTCCTCCTGCCCTACCACTCTTTGATGAAGATGTGATTCGAGTTGGAGGAGCTTTTCACGCTCACTTTGAAGCATCCGGTTTACAGGTATTCCTGTCCATTTGGATACAATTTCGGCAATGCTTTCGCCATCCACCTCTTCATTAATCATTGGATTGTCGCCTTGAAGCGTGGTGAGTTTTGCCATGAGTTTTTCGAGATCGTCATCGGCCTGCTTAATTTTGCCATACCTGATCTCGGCCACCTTTCCAAAATTTCCATCCCGCTCCGCTTGTTCTGACTGAAATTTCAGGTTTTCGACATCATTTTTCCTGCTCTGTATGGCTTCGACAACTTCTTTTTCTGCCTGCCATTTGGCTTTCAGACTATTCCTGCTATCGCTTAGGTTGGCGATTTCCTGGTTCAACTGGCTCAATTTCTCCTTGTCCTTTTCACGTTTGATGGCTTCTCTTTCGATTTCAAGATGTCTGATACGGCGTTCCATAACATCTAATTCTTCGGGAAGCGAATTAATTTCGAGTCGGAGTTTTGAAGCGGCTTCATCGATAAGGTCGATGGCTTTGTCAGGCAGAAACCGGTCGGTAATGTACCTTTGCGAAAGTTCCACTGCTGCAATAATGGCATCATCTTTAATTCTGACATGGTGATGCGTCTCGTAACGCTCTTTTAAGCCTCTTAAAATTGAGATCGCGTCAAGGGTGTCGGGCTCATTCACCATCACAATTTGAAACCGGCGTTCCAGTGCCTTATCTTTTTCGAAATATTTTTGATATTCTTTTAATGTTGTTGCACCGATTGCACGGAGTTCGCCTCTGGCAAGTGCAGGTTTCAGAATATTGGCTGCATCCATGGCACCTTCACTGGCACCGGCACCAACCAGTGTGTGGATTTCGTCGATAAAAAGAACAATGTCACCTTCTGAATCAACCACTTCTTTGATCACACTTTTCAGCCTTTCTTCAAACTCACCTTTATATTTAGCACCTGCAATTAAAGAACCCATATCCAACGAAAAGATTTGCTTCGATTTAAGGTTTTCAGGGACGTCACCATTGATGATCCGGTGTGCAATTCCTTCGGCGATGGCCGTTTTTCCAACGCCGGGTTCTCCAATCAAAATTGGATTGTTCTTTGTCCGTCTCGATAAAATCTGTAATATCCTGCGGATTTCATCGTCACGCCCGATCACCGGATCAAGTTTTCCATTGGCAGCAAGTTCGTTGAGATTTCTGGCGAAGCGGTTGAGTGCATTATACATATCCTCGGCAGTCTGGCTGTTAACTGTCGATCCTTTTCGTAAATTTTTTATTGCTTCGATAAGTTTCTTCTTTGTAACACCATGTTCGGCCAGCAAGACAGAAGTTTTGTCGTTCACCGATAAAATCCCTAATAAAATATGCTCGATAGAGACAAATTCGTCATTAAAATCCTTCAAATAGGCTAAAGCCTTTTGAAGAGCTGTGTTTGCATCGGCCGAAAGATAAGTTTGACCTCCGGAAACTTTGGGAAATGAATGGATGATTTTGTCGAGTTCGACACTCAGTGCAGAAACGTTAACATCCATTTTCTTTAACAGAAACGGGATCACATTTTCGTCGATAGCGAGGATACCTTTTAAAATATGTGCATTTTCGATTTGCTGATGCTGGAATCCTTCAGCTATTTCCTGTGCTTGCTGCACCGCTTCCTGAGCCTTTAAAGTGAAATTGTTCAGATTCATTTTCTTCCTTTCCTGTAAATTGGTTGACCGGCAGAATCAATAACTCTGCCATGCTATTTAATTTGGTATTTGATGAAATTCTGGCAGGTAAACAGTTCATTATTAATGACTCTTTGTCGTCATTTTACGTTTTTCTTTCAGATGAGTCAGCGCAGAACCTTTTAACTGTTAAAGCAAGAGATGCTGAAATATTTTCCTGAAAATGCAATAAAACCTTCAACTTTGCATTTTCAACCTTTAATTTCCAAACGATCTCATCATTGAGTAAAAAAGAAACAAAAAAGACAGTTGTTATCGGAGCAAGTTCAAATCCTTCGAGATACGCGCATACTACAGTTCTGCAACTGCTGAGTTATGGATTTCCCACAGTTGCCATCGGAATTGAAAACGTGATGATTGGCAGTATAGAAATCCAGACCGGTTTTCCTGAAATCGAAAACGTGCATACGGTGACCATGTATGTTGGTCCAAAAAAACAGCCTCAATACTACGATTACGTATTAAACCGTTTGAAGCCCAAAAGAATCATTTTTAATCCGGGTTCTGAAAATAAGGAATTTGAGGAACTTGCCATTCAACAGAAAATTCAGGTTATAAAAAACTGCACGCTTGTGATGCTTTCAGATGGTACTTTTTAACAATATGAACAGGTTAAGGATTTTTATTTATTTTCGTGCCCTTCTTGATAAGTTAATAATGAAGCAAAGTCGCGTCAGCAAAGACATGTTTTTCCAAAGGACTCTTTTTATTTCGATCCTGTTTACTCTTTTTTCATTTCAGATGAATGCGCAGGAAACCCTCCTGCAAGATACCACCCTGGTGTGCCTTGCCGATAGTGTAATGTTGGATGCCGGACCTGGATTTGTGAATTACTTCTGGTGGAATACCGGTGAACAGACCCAGACCATCTGGGTAAAAGATAACGGCTTATATAAGGTATCATGTGATACAGCCGTATCACAGCCACCCATTATCGATTCGACATTTGTTTACTTCCAGCGGGCAAAAATCATACAGGAGGATACCATTCTTACATGTTATGGCCATTTATACCCTGTTTCACTTTGTGTTAATACGGATACTTTAAAATACTTCTGGACATGCAGCGATCCGAATTATGTAATCGAAAACGATACCGCTGCCTGTATTGAAGTCCTTCCTGAATCGGATACAACTATTTTTTATGTTGCCATCACAGATAGTGCAAACATCATGACCTGCATTGACAGTGTTTCGGTTTTTCTTTATCCCCGTATCAGGTTCGATCAGGTTACCCAGATCAATATAGGCTGCCCCGGAACCTGCAAGGGACAAATGGAAGTTATTGTATCCGGCGGACTTCCCCCCTACAATTATCGTTGGGCAACCTCTCCCCCCCAAACCGATTCGATTGCCTTCGGGCTTTGTGAAGCAAAATATAAAATTACGGTGACCGACAAATACCTTTGTGTCCGCGACACCTTGCTCAATGTGAAAGTCTTTGATATGCCTGAAGTACAGATAAAATCTGATCCGGAAACCGTTTACATTAAAAATCCTGTTGTTACCTTTTCATTCGAAAATCTAAGTGCCGACAGTATTCAGATCATCGACTGGAACTGGAATTTTGGCGATAGCACCTATTCTACCCAGGAAGTTCCGGTGAAAGTTTTTCAGGATGTGAGGCTTTACACGGTTTGGCTGAAATATACCACCAGCGATGAGTGTATCGATTCGGTAAAAATTGATGTCGATATAAAATCGGTAAAACTTGGGATACCAAATGTTTTTACTCCCAATGGCGACGGTGCAAATCAGTATTTTGAAATTACAGAATTGGAAAACTATATGAGTAACGAACTCCTGGTTTTTAACCGTTACGGTAAAAAGGTGTTTTCACAAACCGACTACAAAGGCGACTGGGACGGGGATAACCTTAAGGAAGGGGTGTATTTTTATGTACTCAGGGCCAAAGGCTATTTTGGTACCGACACCTATCGGGGGTCGGTCACCATCATCAGGAGGCAATAGGTCTCTCACCAATTATTATTATTATGCAAATGAATTTTACCAGATCGACCGTTTGTCTGCTTGGTTGCATGGCGGTTGTTTTATTTTTTCCGGGGTGCCGAAATTCACAGCAAAATAATTCCTCAAATGTTAATTCAAATCAACTGATCATTTTCCACGCGGGTAGTCTTTCGATTCCAGTAAAAGAAATGGTGACTGCCTTTAACAAAACGCATCCTGATATAAAAATAATCACCGAGTCGGCCGGGAGTGTTGCCTGCGCCCGAAAAATTACCGATCTGAATAAACCCTGCGATGTGCTGCTTTCGGCTGATTATCAGGTAATCGATAATTTTATGATTCCACAGTTTGCTGATTGGAACATCCGGTTTGCTTCAAATAAAATGGTACTGGTTTTTACCGAAAAATCAAAATACAGCCATCAAATCAATTTAAAAAACTGGCCGGAAATATTACTTAGAAAAGATGTTTTTTATGGACGTTCTGACCCAAATTCTGATCCTTGTGGCTACCGGACTGTCATCTCTCTTAAGCTTGCCGGAAAATATCTTTCCCAATCTGATCTTGCTGATGAGATTCTGGAAAAAGATCAGCGTTTTATCCGGCCAAAGGAGGTCGATTTAGTTGCGTTGCTTCAATCGAACGCCATTGATTATGTTTTTATTTATCAATCGGTAGCCTTGCAGCATCAACTCCCGTATTTAAACCTTCCCGACTCCGTTGATCTGGGAAACCCCTTACTGGCTGACTGGTATGCTTCTGCTTCGACCAAAATTGACGGAAATAAACCTGGAGAAACCACGATACAAAAAGGCGAGCCCATGGTTTATGGATTGACCATTCCTAAAAATTCACCCAATCCTCAAATGGCACTTGAGTTTGTTAAATTTATACTTTCACCGGATGGTGGCATGAAAATCATGGAAAAAAATGGACAGCCATCCTTAATTCCTGCCTTTACAAATACCTATTACAAGCTTCCTGAATCGCTTAGGCCTTTCGCATTGTCAAATTAATCATTATTTGGCATAAAATTTTAAAGTTCATATGGAGAAAAACTTTTTATTTGCAGTCGATATGCACACAAAGTCATATCCTAAAAAGAAATAATCATGAAAAAAATCAAAATCTTCATTTTAGCGTCGTTTGTCGTACTGCTTGGATGCAATCCCAAATCACATGTCTCGTCAAATGCAGTTTCCGCTACTGACCAAAACACCGAAAACCGCATCGATACGGCAGATCAAACAAATAATTTTTACGACAATGAGCCAACTTTTGCCTTAAAAATGCAGCCGGTAATGGTTGAAGGTGAAATTACAAATCCTGGAGAAGTAGATTTTTCAAGGCTGCCGCTGCATTCGGTAATTGTTAAAGAGACTGTACTTGCAGGGACTGAAAATAAATTTGCAGGTGCCTACAGATACGATGGTTACTCGCTTCTGGATATTTTAAACGAACGTGTTCTCAACAAAGCCAATGCTGAGGAATTTAAACCAATCATCGATCTTTACATCGTCATCGAAGGTCAAAACGGAGAAAAGGCAATTTTTAGCTGGGGCGAAATTTATTATCCTAACCATTTGCACGAAATTCTGATTGCAAAATCGGTTATGCGGATAGTTCCTTCAAAAACGAAGGATTTGTGGCCTCTGGCAGAGAACTTTAAAATTATTGCCGGTGCTGATCTGATTACTGAGCGAAATATTGAAAACCCGTCGAAGATTACCGTAAAATCGGTGAAAAGGTCTTTTGAAGTAAATCGCGACGTTAATCCTATGTTTTTGCCATCCTTCGATGTTTTTGTAGATGGAAAACTTACACAAACCTTTTCAAATCCACCAGCCGGCATTCCTGAAACCACCTATGAAACCATTTTTTATGGAAGAGGACGCGGGATTCATAGTACAACACCGTTTAAAGGAATCCAGTTGAAGCAAATGTTCCCGGATTTTCAAACCAGAACTGTGGATAACATCAGAAATGGAATATTGGTTATTGCTGCACTTGATGGTTACAGGACAGTTTTTACCTATTCCGAAGTGTTCAATCGAAACGATCAGGCTGAAGTGTTGCTGGTTTACGAACCCAAAAACCTGGACGGTGGAGCCTTTAAGATTTTCCCGGTTGCCGATTTTTTTTCGGACAGATCAGTTAAATCAATAAAAAACATTTATTTTGATACGGAAAAATAGCTTCCGTGAATAATGTTCAATCATCATTTGAATAACTACAGCAATTTCAGGTTATTGCTGGTTTTTTTAGGAGGGCTGGTCCTATTGTTTATTCTTGCTCCTATGCTGGGCTTGCTCATCGATACAAGTCCTGAATCTTTAATCAGCACCATCCACGACAAAGAAGTGACAGGCAGCATCTGGCTCACGCTTGTTACATCTATGGCAGCAACACTCATTATGGGGATCGGAGCCATCCCGCTAGCCTATGTGCTTGCACGTAAAAGTTTCTATTTTAAACGACTCATCACCGGCATAATCGACCTTCCGGTGGTAATACCCCATTCGGCTGCAGGAATCGCAATCTTGAGTATTATTTCAAGAGATGCAATGGTAGGTAAGGCGGCAGGAATTTTTGATATCAATCTGATTGGACATCCAATTGGAATCATGGTTGCAATGGCTTTTGTGAGTTTGCCTTTTTTGATTAACGCTGCACGGGATGGCTTTGCCGAAGTTCCTGTCAGGCTCGAGAAAGCAGCTCAAAACCTCGGTGCTTCAAATTACCGGGTATTTTTTTCGATTTCGTTACCACTTGCCCGACGAAGTGTTATTTCGGGTTTGATATTGATGTTTGCAAGAGGAATGAGCGAATTTGGAGCAGTGATTATTGTTGCTTATCATCCCATGATAACTCCGGTGCTGATTTATGAACGATTCAATTCGTTTGGATTGAATTATGCGCGGCCCGTTGCTCTGCTGTTTATAGCCGTCTGCCTGGTTTTCTTTATCATTCTCAGATTACTGGTAAAAGAAAAGAAATCACATGCTTGAAGTAACCAGATTATCTGTAAAATTTGAAGATTTCCAGCTTGAAGATATTAGTTTCAAGATTGAGAATGGGGATTACTTTGCTTTGCTAGGCCCTTCAGGTGCCGGGAAATCAGTCCTATTGGAAACCATTGCAGGATTGATAAAGCCTGATTTTGGGGCAATATACATGAACCAGAAGGAGATTACCAATGTAAAAATCGGTAACCGCAGCATTGGTCTGATGTTTCAGGATAATTCACTTTTTCCACATTTTACTGTTAAAAAGAATATCGAATTCGCGCTCAAACCGAAGAATAAAAACAAAGCAGAAACCAGACAATCCCTGAAACAGTTGGCACAAGATTTTAACATAACACATCTGCTTGAACGTAAACCTCAAACCTTATCGGGTGGTGAAATACAACGGGTTTTAATAGCCAGAACACTGGCCTCTAAGCCTGAAATTCTTATGCTCGATGAGCCGCTATCATCCATTGATACTGCTTTTAAAGACGAAATTAAAACCTTGTTAAGAAAACTGAACCGAAACGGGTTAACCATCGTGCATGTTACACACGATTTTGAAGAAGCCATTGCCCTGGCTTCCGTAATAGCGGTATTAAATGATGGCAAACTTATCACCGCAGGCAGTCCGGAGGAAATCTTTAATAAGCCTGCCAATGAATTTATTGCGCGATTTTGCGGACATAAAAACTATTTTAAGGCTGAATTTACCGGTGATGGGTTTGCGGTTGTTCATTCCGGTTTTAAAATCGAAATCCCGGCCACAAAAATTCATTCCGGATCAGGAGCAATTCTTATTGCTGCTTCAGAGATCATTTTATCTAAAGAAGGCTTTCCGACAAGTGCAAGAAACACTTTTAGAGGTAAAATTACCGATATTTCAATGTCCAGATCCGGTTTTGAAGTGAAAGTGGATATTGGTATTCGTTTGGTTGCAATAATCACGGCCCATTCCTTCCAGCTTATGCAATTGAAGGTTGAGCAGGAAATATGGTGTATTTTTAAAGCATCATCTGTTCAAATCATTAACTAAAGTAATTTTTCGACAAAGCATTTTATCCTGACCAGAGTTTCTGGACTTGTCATTGTATTAAAACCAATCAGTCAAAACCTCATATTTCATTCAAAAAAAGTCAAATTTATGTTAAGATTCAAAATTTAACTTGGATTGAAGAATTTTTTTTCTACTTTTAAACCGATTTATTTTTTGTCCGGCGTTCCCGGAAATTTTCCTGATATTTGGATGTAACAGAAATGAAAAATCCTGAACCTAACTAAATATGTAGCATTATTTGAATGAATTGATTGAAATATGTTATAATCAAACAATTATGAAATTATTATTTTTAGGTCGTATTTTTTCAATACAAGTTTTTTTTGACAAAATCAAGAGAAAATAATATTTTTTTTTCACTTTTTTTGATACACTTTTGTTGACAAGTTTACATTGAAGCCTGATCTCGTTTTCAAATGGTTAACTTTTTTTTAATCCGGAATTTCACTCTATTTAATTGAATATCAGCTTATAAAATATTATAACGCATGGAACTTAATGCTAAATCTGTTTGGAATAATTGCCTTTCAATAATTAGGGATAATATTGATCATCAAAGCTTTAAAACTTGGTTTGAGCCTATAAAAGCAATCAAACTCGATGAAAAAGTATTGACCATCCAGGTTCCAAGCCAGTTTTTTTACGAATGGCTTGAGGAGCATTACATCAATCTCTTAAGAAAGACCATAAAGAAGGAACTGGGACTCAACGGAAGACTGGAATACAGCATTGTTATGGAAGGGGCGCACAATAAGCAGGATCAGTATTCGATCATTGTACCAACTTCGAACCGTTCAGCGACAAATAATCAGGATGTCTCCATGCCGATCAATCTTAAAAGTTCCTCTAAAGTCATTCCTGATCCTTTCATTATTCCGGGCATTCAAAAAGTAAAAGTAAATTCCCAGCTTGTCGAAAGGTATTCGTTTGAAAATTTTATCGAAGGCGATTGCAACCGTCTGGCACGTTCAGCCGGTCTTGCTATTGGAAAAAATCCGGGGAAGACAGCCTTTAATCCTTTATTTATTTACAGTAAAGTCGGTTTAGGTAAATCCCACCTGGCTCATGCAATTGGTCTTGAAGTAAAAAACAATTTCCCCGAAAAGACGGTACTTTACGTTACTGCCGATCAATTCATGGCACAATATATCGAATCGGTAAGAAATAACAACCAAAACGACTTTACTAATTTTTACCAGTTGATTGATGTTCTTCTTATCGACGATATTCAGTTTTTAGCTGGCAAAGACAAAACCCAGGATGTGTTCTTCCATATCTTTAATCAGCTCCATCAGCGTTCGAAACAACTGGTAATTACCTCTGACAAGCCACCGGTTGACATCGAAGGTATGGAACCGAGATTATTATCGCGGTTTAAGTGGGGTTTAACTGCTGATTTACAGCTACCTGACCTTGAAACACGGATTGCCATTTTACAAAAAAGACTTTACAACGATGGCATTTCCATGCCCGAAAACGTAATCGAATATCTGGCTTACAGCATCACTTCAAATATCCGCGAACTTGAAGGTGCAATGATTTCTGTTCTGGCCCAGGCCTCACTCAATAAAAAAGAAATCAACCTGGACTTAGCCAAACAGATAGTAGATAATTTCGTAAAGAACACCAGCAAGGAAATTTCAATCGACTATATCCAAAAAATTGTTTCCGATTATTTCGGGCTTTCTGTTGACCAGATTAATTCGAAAACCCGTAAGAGAAACATAGTGCAAGCCAGGCAGCTGGCAATGTTTTTCGCCAAAATACATACAAAAACTTCGCTTACAGCCATTGGCTTACACTGTGGAAATAAGGATCATGCAACTGTACTTCATGCCTGTAAAACCGTTCAAAACCTCATCGAGACCGATAAGGAATTTAAAGGGTATGCAGATGACCTTGAGAAAAAGATAAAATTGTAAATTTGAACAGAATAATTCTACTCAAATCTCAATTTTTACCATGAAAATCTTGATGGTTTGCCTCGGCAACATTTGTCGCTCGCCGCTTGCTGAGGGCATTTTAAAAGATAAACTTTCCAAACGCAATATTTCCGCTGTGGTCGATTCATCGGGAACATCCGATTATCATTTTGGACAAAGCCCCGACCGCAGAACGATTGAGGTGGCTAAAAAACACAATATCGATATCAGCCATCATCGTGGAAGGCATTTTTCGGTAAAAGATTTCGACCAATACGACAAAATTTATACGATGGATTTATCCAATTACCGAAATGTGCTAAACATGTCGAGGAATGATGCCGATCGTGAAAAGGTCGAAATGATCCTGAACGTTTCAGATCCTGGCAGAAATCTCGAAGTGCCGGATCCTTATTATCGTGGAAATGATGGCTTTGAATTGGTTTACCGCATGCTCGACAATGCTTGTGAGATAATCGCAGATTCATTCGGAAATAAAAATAACACCTGATATGAATTACGATCCCGATAAAATTCCTGGTAAATCTCAGATTGAGGAGGCATCAAAGCGGATTGAAAAATATATCCATCATACACCTGTTCTGACTTCGGCTAACCTCGACAGCTTATTTAATTGCAACATGTTTTTTAAATGTGAGAATTTGCAAAAGGCAGGTGCTTTTAAATCAAGAGGCGCTGTAAATGCGGTTTTTTTGCTTTCTGATAACGAAATAATTAACGGTGTTGCAACACATTCCTCAGGAAATCATGCAGCTGCGCTGGCCAGGGCTGCTTCGCTAAGAGGGACTGAGGCGCATATTGTGATGCCTGAAAATTCGTCGAAGGTCAAAATTGCTGCAGTGAAGAATTATGGCGGAAAAATCACCTTTTGTGAATCTAACCTGGCCTCGCGTGAAAGCACACTTGTTAAAATTATCAGGGAAACCAATGCAGTCGAAATTCATCCGTACAACGACCCGCGTATTATTGCAGGACAAGCTACAACTGCAAAAGAACTCATTGATCAGACGGGTTTTTTAGATATTATTCTGGCACCGGTCGGTGGAGGCGGCTTGTTAAGCGGGACGGCATTGGCTACCTCCATTTATTCGGCAAAGACCAAAGTCATCGCTGCCGAACCTGCCCAGGCTGATGATGCATGGAAATCGTTTAACACCAAAAAGTTTATTCCATCGATAAATCCTGATACGATTGCTGACGGTTTAAGGACATCTTTGGGCACCTGGACGTTTCCCATTATTCTCAGGTACGTTGATGCTATATTAACTGTAAGTGAGGCCAACATCATCAAAGCGATGCGATTGGTTTGGGAAAGAATGAAAATAATTATCGAGCCTTCCTCAGCGGTACCTGTGGCTGCCATTATGCAGTATCCGGAGATTTTTCATCATAAAAAAACAGGGATAATAATCTCAGGCGGCAATGTGGATTTCGATCATTTGCCCTGGTGAAGCTATTGGAGAACATTCAACTGTTAAAGCAAGTTTGAATTGCCAGGCTAAAACAGCAACATTTCCAAGGGAGAATACGAATGCAGGAATGTTGGAATAGATACATGTAAACAATTGGATTTCAGTTTTTAGACAAAGAGAATTTAACATTCAAGTTAACTGCTGAACCTATAAATTTCATTTTGAGATGTTGAAAGAAGCGTTATACCTCATCCCTGTTTCTCTTGGAGATCATGCTCTATCTGGTGTTTTGCCCTCCCTGAATTTTGAGATAATCCGGGAACTGGATGAGTTTATTGTTGAAAATGCCCGATCAGCAAGGCGTTTCCTGCGTATCGCAGGATTTACAAGGTCATTCGATGAGGTTACATTTCACATTTTAGATAAACATACTCCAGCCGTTGAGATACCTTCGTTTATAAATTCGCTTAAACATGGCAAAGCGGTTGGTTTATTGTCTGAAGCCGGTGTGCCCTGCATCGCTGATCCTGGGTCCGAGATTGTAAAAATTTGTCAGCGACAAAATATCCAGGTGATTCCTTTGGTTGGACCATCCTCATTTTTGCTTGCTTTGATGGGATCAGGATTTAACGGACAGCAATTTATTTTTCATGGTTATCTTCCGGTCGAAAAAGAATCAAGGAGGCGCAGGATTAAGGAAATCGAAAGTATGGCTTACAGAGAGAATTATACCCAGATTTTCATTGAGACACCTTACCGAAATAATCAGTTATTTGAAGCCTTGATAACCAATTGCCAGGAGAATACACTGGTTTGTGTGGCATCAAATCTTGCCAACCCTGAAGAGTCGATCTTGACCAAATCAATCGCACACTGGAGAAAAACGAAAGTTGATCTGAATAAAAAGCCAACAGTATTCCTGCTTTACAAATAATTGAGACAAAAAAAATCCCGGAAGTTTTTTCAAACTACCCGGGACAATCTAAAGGAAGATTACAAGAATTATTGTGAATTTGCAAACTTTAGATCTTTTTTGGTAATTCATTTATTCCATGAGTACTTAATTCCTGACTAAAAAGTATTTCATTGATTATTAAATCGATGTTTGCTTTTATCAGCCAGATTTCAAACAAATCTTCACCACCAAAATATTTGACGTTTAAAGAATTCATACTATTTTAATCTAAGAAAAAAGGAAACCTGCCCAAAAGACAGGAATCCTGGTACCTAACGTTTATGAAAAAAGATACCGTATGCTTTAATTATCTCATTTGATCAAATTGGTGCAAAAGTACTATCCCGTTGTTTATCAATGGCGCAATCCTGCTTACAAGAGCTTACATTATTCTAACAAAACTTTACATGTTAAGCTTTAAATATGAAAATACGATGAAATTGTTCTTGAAAATAATATTTCGGATCAACCCAAATTGGGTAGCCTGATTGATTTGTAAATTGGAAAAGTGGAGATTAGGAATTGAAATTGGCTAAGAAGTCGGCAATTTCCTGCCCGTTATCCAGTTCAAGTTTCTGCCTTAGGCGCGATTTGCGTGTGTAAACTGCTTCTGGTGAAGTTTCTAGAAACTCAGCAATCTCAATATTTAAAAATCTTTGCCTCAGATACGAACAAAGCCGCAGGTCGTCGAAAGTCAATTTTGGAAAATTTCGTTTTAGTTCGCGATGAAAATCGTAGTTGTTTTTGTCAATAAACAAATTACTGATCATTTCCTTAACCTGTTTTATCTCCATTCGGGCTACCGGATTACGGTCTTTGATCAATTTATCAAGCTGGCTTCGCAATTCATAAAACAAGGTCACATTATCCAGTTCGGTTTTCTTTTTTTCGAGTACCTTTTCAAGAATTTCACTTTGGTTAAGCTGTTCGATGACAATGGTTTTATCCTTTTCAGGAATTTTTTTCTCCTCAAGTTCGGCAAGAAGTCTTTGAAGTTGCTCCTTGTTTTTACTCAATTCCTGTTCGATGCGTTCCTTTTCTTCAAGTTTGCTTTTAATCCCGATGTGTGTCATTACACGTGCAAGCAATTCCTCTGTTTTAAAGGGTTTTGTAACATAATCCACCGCCCCTAATTCGAAACCTTTAACAACATTTTCGGTTTCTGATTTAGCAGTCAGAAAAATTATAGGGATATTTTTGGTATCAGGATCGCTTTTTAGAAGTTTACAAACTTCAAACCCATCCATCTGGGGCATCATGATATCGAGTAAAATCAAATCAAAATCTATCGACTGTACTTTTTCGAGTGCCAGAAAACCACTTTTTGCAAATGTGATGTTATAATCTTTTGTGCGTAAGATATTTGCCGCCAATTCGATATTTTTAGGAATATCATCCACAATCAGAATTTTATATTTTTTGATACTTTCCATCTTGCTTAATATTGCATTTGAGGAAGTGTAAAATGAAAAACACTTCCTTTGTTTTCTTCACTCTCGACCCACAAAACGCCGCCATGTTTTTCGACGAACTCCCTGGTGATAACCAACCCAAGCCCTACTCCTTTTTCGCCCTTTGTTCCCCATCTTGGATCGGTCTTATAGCCTTTAAACAAATTCGACCGGATATTTTCATCCATTCCGATACCAGTATCCTTTACCGAAACCATCAGTAGTCCATTCTCCTGCCTTTTAACTTTAATACTTATAACGCCACCCGGGGCGGTAAATTTAAGGGCATTCGAAACCAAATTCCTGAGAATCGTTTTCACGGCATTTTTATCTGCAAAAACTTCGTATTGTTCAACGAGGTTTGTCTTTAATGTAATGGATTTCGCTTTTGCTACCCCGGCAAGCAAGATGTAGGTATCGTGAATTACACTATTCAGACTAATCAGCTTTGGCTGATATACCATCCTGCCCTGCTGATTTCGTGCCCAGTAGAGCAGGTTCTCGAGCAATGAATAGGCTGAACTGATTGAGTTCCACATGGCTTTAATGAAACTTTGCATATGTTCGCCATCCAGTGTAACCTCCTTACTGGCAATCATCTCCAGCGATTCCCGGATACTTCCAAAAGGACCCAACAAATCATGACTGATGATCGAGAACATTTTATCCTTGGTATCGTTGGCTTCCTGAAGTTTAAAATTGGTTCCCTCGAGTTCCTCGAGCGAACGCTTAAGTTTAATATGCGTTTCAACACGCGAAAGCAATTCACGGCCATTAAAAGGTTTGGTTACATAATCGGCTCCTCCAAGTTCAAATGCTTTAACAACATTATCAGGTTCCGTTTTTGCAGTCAAAAAGATAACGGGAATTTTTTGTGTAACAGGATCAGCTTTGAGAATCCGGCAAACTTCGTAACCATCCATCTCTGGCATCATGATATCGAGCAAAATCAGGTCGAATTTTACGGCATGAGCCCTTTCAATGGCAAAAGCTCCACTTTGAGAAAATGATATATTATAATTATTGGATTTCAATATCTTAGCAGCAACCCTGATGTTGATCGGGTTATCATCGACGAGCAGTATTTTTGGATTTTTATCCACTTGTCAGCAACTTCTAACGATATTTAACAGTTAACCGGAAATTTTCATCAAATTTATTAAAACAAACGGGAATTGCAATACTTGTCAAGAATTATTGGCAGACTTTCTTTATCAGACTTTTAATATTAGCGATGAGTTTTGGATAGTCTTTTAAGGATTTGTCCATTTTATTTAAATCAAAATTATCAACATAATGCAAAAGGTTATCTCCAAATTGAGCCAGGTCGTCAACTTTGAATTTCTCCCCAACTGCTTTAGCATTTCTTGCAAATGTTTCAATTCCATCAGACATCTGGAATTCGGAAGCTTCTTTCCATTGCTTATGTAAATTCCCATCAATAAAATTAAGTAATTCCAGGGCTTCCGCTTTGGTGAAATCCGGCACTTTCTGAATGTCTGAAGTAACAACATCTGATCCGGCTTTTATTGACATATCGTCGATTTGTGAGCACTTTAAAAACTTTGCCAACTCACGAAATAATTCAGAACGCGAAACAGGTTTTCTCAGATAACCATCAAAATACTTCTCATAATCTTTGTCCTGGTCCTGTCTTCGCATCGATGCTGTTAAGGCAATAACTGGTATTTTGCAGGTTTTGCTGTTTGATTTGATGAGTTTTGTTGCTTCAAAACCATCCATGACCGGCATACGAATATCCATGAAAATTAAATCGGGTAAAAATTGCGAGGCAAGCATTACAGCCTTTTCACCATCCTCGGCTTCGATGACCTGCATGGTTTCTGACGAGAAATTCTCAGAAATCAATCTGCGGTTCGACTCGATATCGTCAACGATCATAATTCGTGATGGTTCAAAGCGCAGGTGAGAAAATTCGAAATCGTCGGTCTCTTCGTTCGTATCAAAACCAGTTCCAATCGAAATATCCTTTAATCTGAAAGTGAATATTGATCCTTTACCAGGTTCACTTGTTAAACCGATTTCACCGTGCATCATTTCGACTAATCGTTTGCTTATTGAAAGCCCAAGGCCTGTTCCTCCATATTTCCTTGTGCTCTGGCCGCTTTGTTGCTGAAACGCTTCAAAAATCTGCTGATGTTGCGCTACCGGTATCCCTATCCCGGTGTCCTCAACAGATATCAACAAATCTACTTTGCTATTATCATCGACAGTTTGTAACTTTCTTACCGAAAACTTAACATATCCCTGCTGCGTGAATTTGATGGCATTTCCGATAAGATTAAAAATTACCTGCCGCAGTCTGACTTCATCAAGAATCAGACTATGAGGAATTTCATGGTCAACATCAATAATGAAATCCAGTTTTTTTTCCTCAATTTTGAGTGCAAAAATTTGCCGGATCTCACCGATGAGCGTGTAAGGATTAACAGGTTCATAACTAAACTCGAGTTTGCCAGCCTCAATCTTAGAAAGATCGAGGATATCGTTTATCAGGATCAACAGATTTTTACCTCCTGATTTTATGCTTTCGAGGTAGCTCATTTGTTTCCTGTCGTTCACAAGGCTTTCCAACAATTCGGTAAAACCAATTACCGCATTTAGTGGTGTCCTGATCTCATGGCTCATATTGGCAAGAAATTCTGACTTTGCACGGCTTGCTTCCACGGCATCTTCCCTCGATCGCTGAAGTTCTTCCTGTAAACGCTTCGATTGCGAAATATCGATAATTGTTCCGATTGCCAGCATCCGCTTGTTTATTACATCGTAAAAAGGTGATACCGATAAATCTGCCCAAAAAACACTTTTGTCATTACGAATATATCGTTTCTCAATCCGGTAGCTTTCATTCTGATCGGTAAAAAGTTTTTGTAAAGGCACCGTACTTCTCTTAAAATCCTCAGGGTGAGTAATGTCAAGAATATTCAGTTGTGTTAACTCCTCAACGGAATATCCCATCATACCAGCCAAAGCATCATTTACCTGGAGGAAATTTCCAAATTCATCAACTACGTCGATGCCTATGGCTGCATTTGAAAAAATAAGCCTGAAATTGCTTTCGCTTTTCTGGAGGGCTTCTTCGGCGTGTTTCCTGTCGGTAATATCCGTGACACTGATGGCATATGAAACGATTTCATCCAATTCATTTTTAAGTAAAAAGAAATTTTCAATGGTATGGATTACCTCACCATCTCCCCTGATCATGTCGATTTCACCGGTCCACTGCCCTTTTTCCTTAACCACAGGTATAATTTCATTTGTCAGTTTATCATGATGATCATTGAGATAGGTTTCGGAAACCGTGCGGCCGATTACTTCTGATGGGTATCTGAACCCTGCCATCTTACACAAAGTGGAGTTTACGTAGGTTATTTTTCCGTCTAAATTTGCCATACCCAAACCAATGCCCGATTCTTCGGCAAAAAGTTTAAATATCCTGAGTTGTTCCTCAGCCCTTTTAAGGTCAGTGATATCCCTTGCACTGACAGTAACTCCCGATATGGTGCCATCAACTTCGCGAACCGGATTATACTTGGCGTCCATAAAACGTCTGCCAAGTACCGGAAAATCGAACCAGTACTGGTCACTAACATTTTCTCCAAGCAAACACCTGTCGATATTTGGTTTTATGATCTTTGAAAATATCTCACTACCAAATATTTCAGGAACTGTTTTTCCTTCAATTTCATCAGCTTTTTTCATGTAGGCGTCGAGATAGGACTGGTTCACATTGATGTACTGGTAATCAACACCAATCAACGACATCAATTCACTCGATGAAGAAACAATCAACAGATATTCGCGAAGTTTGTCTTCAGTTTTCTTTTGGTTTGTGATGTCACGGATGGTTCCGATAAGTACCTGTTTTTTATGATCAACATCGCCAAGAACACTAACCTCTTCCAGTATCCAGCGGTTTTGTCCGTCGGGTTGGGTAATTTGATACAGGTATGATTCGGTGGATTCCCTTGATATTGCACGCCGAATTTTTTTATTGATAAATTCTACATACTCCGGATGAATGATTGCAGATAATGTTTGCTTGAGCTGCTTATAACTGGTTACAGGAAGAATACCGAAAATTTTGAAAAAGTACGCAGAGCCATGAATGCTATCGGTGTCGATTTCCCATGCCCAACTTCCCATCCCGGCAATTTCCTGAGCCTTGGTTAGATTGGACTCACTCTCCTTTAACGCGTCCTCTGCATTTTTTCGTCTTGTAATGTCAGTCCCGGTGAAGATGACACTCATTTGATTTCCTTGTTCAGCAGACAATAATTTATTTGTCCAGGAAATCCATATCCGTTTATCCCACGACTGGATAATAAAAGTTTCACTTTGCGATAAACCGGGTTTCCCCACCATTCGGTTACTCAACATTTTAAATATGTTCGACAAAGTATCACCAGGGTCAAAAGAAATTACACTTTCGATATTCTTACCTTCAAGTTCAGTGAATTTGAGACCGAGGATTTGCTCAGCAAAAGGATTAATGTGTTCGAAAATGCCCTGTAACGAAATCTTAATTATGGCCGAGTCAGCATTTTCAACAATTTGCCTGTATTCGGAAAGTTCAGCTTGTGAAGCTTTTACAGAATCCTGAAGAGACTTTATTTCCTCAGCCATGCTCCGATACCGTTGATATATCTGATCGTAGTTTAATTCTACATCCATAGCCTAATACATTTTAGTAATCTAAAAGATTGTCAGGCGAAAGTAATAATTTTATAATCCGGCTTCATGAATGAAAAACCATGTTAGCAAAGTCAATTTACGGTTTCTTTTTAATCCTGTGTTTCAACTCAACCTGTCCTGTTTCAATTTCGGATTGGGTGGCCTCGCGAACCTCTAAAATTTCCCCTTGAAAATACAGTTCCTGACCTGCCAGGGGGTGATTAAAATCTATCTTTACCTTATCACCGGAAATTTCAAGAATTTTGCCGGTAAACGGAATTCCAGTTTCGGTTTCCATCGGAAGATAATTCCCAACGCGCAAAATTTCGTCATCAATGATTGAATCGTTGGTGAAAATAGTCTTATCCAATTCAGTGACAGCCTTTTCGTTATAAGGGCCATAGGTATCACTGCTTTTAAGCTCAAATCCAAATTTATCGCCGGCTTTCAGACCAGCTAGTCTTGTTTCAAATGGTTCCAAAAGATTTCCCCTTCCATAGACAATTTTCAATGGACGGGTTTTTTCGACCTTTTTAATGCGCTCACCTGAAGCATTTTCTAACCTTAACTCAAAAGTAAAACTGACTACACGATTTTTTTCGATAAACATTTTTAAGATTTTTTAATGGCTGCGAAGGTATTACAAAACCATTTTTTATTTGCTGATAATATTTGTATGCCTACATTTGTCGCAATTAAATATTACAGGCATTAAACTACTTACTCATGAAAAAAAACCTTTTTTATAGCCTTCTCTGTACATTTTTGCTTTCCGCAATAACTTTTACCACCGAAGCCCAGGCACAGGGAAGTCCTGGCCAGCCTTATAAAAAGTTATGGGCAAAGTCGTTTATAGATCAAAAGGCCCCTGAATTTGTTGTCGAAAAATGGCTTACAGATGAACCCAATACCAGAGGTAAATTTATCATGATCGACTTTTGGGCAACCTGGTGTGGTCCCTGTAAAAAAGCCATTCCAGAGTTGAACAAGTGGTATGAGAAATACAATAAACAACTGGTTGTTATTGGATTGAGTGATGAAACCGAGCAAAAAGTAAATTCGATGAAGAGCCCGGTAATCAACTATTATAGCGCTATCGATACGCAAAAACGTCTCAAAAGTACTTTTGCGGTTTCCGGAATTCCACACGTGGTTATCATCGATCCAAAAGGAATTGTCAGATGGGAAGGTTTTCCATTTTTACAGGGTTATGAACTTACCGACCAGGTTTTGGAAGATCTTTTTCAGAAGTATGGTAAATAACAAATACTTTCATCAATATAGCGCTACTTTTTGAATACTGTACTCAGCATCGATCATCTCACTAAAAAATACGGCCGTATTCGAGCCGTCGATCAGATCAATCTGGAAGTTGAAAGAGGTAGCGTTTTCGGGCTGTTGGGACCTAATGGAAGCGGTAAAACCACAACCCTTGGAATCATTCTCGACATCATAAAACCAGATGAAGGAAACTATAGCTGGTTTGGAAAAGAACCTTCTCATCAGAGTCGCAAAAAGATTGGTGGAACGCTGGAACACCCCATCTTTTATCCATACCTTTCGGCGGTAAATAATCTTAGGATAATTTCGCGGATAAAGGAAAAACCTTTCTACGACATCGAAAATGTCCTGAAAACCGTTGAACTTTCAGATCGGAAAGACGACAAATTCAGAACATTTTCACTCGGTATGAAACAGCGGCTTGCCATTGCGTCAGCATTGATTGGTCGGCCCGAAGTTCTGATTCTTGATGAACCAACCAATGGGCTTGACCCGCAAGGAATTGCCGAGATCAGGAATCTTGTGATAAAAATTGCCAACGAAGGAATTACCGTGATCCTGGCGAGCCACCTGCTTGATGAGGTACAGAAAATGTGTACCCATGTTGCGGTACTCAAAAAAGGAAAAATGCTCTATTCAGGAGCTGTTGATGAAGTATTGGCCATGTCGGACACACTCGAACTTGCAGCCAACAACCTCGAAATTTTACGAATTGCCCTGGCAGATTTCGATGGCATAAAGGGTCTTCGCAAGGAAGGTAATTTTCTTGTTGCCAAGTGTGCTGAAGGAATTACCTCTACCGACGTAAACGAATATCTGATCAATAAAGGCATCGTACTTTCACACCTCAACCTGCGCAAAAAATCGCTGGAAGATCAGTTTTTGGAAATATTACATCAATCGAAATGATCAGGTTATTTAAAATAGAATGGGAAAAACTTAGAAGCTACCGTGCCTTTTGGGTGATGGTGATTTTGTACCTGTTCATCCTGGCTTCGATTATTTTTGGTCTGCCAGCCTTTTTGGACTATGTCGCCTCAAAAACAGATGATAACGTCGCAATTAAAGCTTTTAAACTCATCATATTTAATTTTCCTGATATCTGGCAAAACATTTCCTATGTGGCGAGTATGCGGGCTTTTATTAAGATAATTTTAGCCATTATTGTGGTGATTATTGTTACAAACGAATTTACCTTCCTTACCATCCGGACCAATATTTTGAGTGGAATGAGCCGGACCGAATTTCTTATTGGCAAAATGGAAGTTGTATTTATGTTGAGTCTTCTTTCGACAGTGGCCATTTTCCTTTCCGGACTTTACCTCGGACTGACCGCTTCGTCGGTGATCACTTTCGGGGCAATTGTTGGGAAAACCTTTTATTTGTTGGCTTACTTAATTGAGGTCTTTACTTTTTTAATGTTTGCTTTCCTGATTGCCGTTTTTATCAGGAAAACAGGCTTTTCGGTGATTATTCTGCTTCTCTATCCCATTATCGAAGTAATTATCCAGTATAATCTTGTTTCGGAAAATTACAGGAAATATCTGCCACTAAATGCGATGAATCATCTGATATGGTCGCCGAATACATCACTGATTAAGATTAAAACACCACAAATGAACATCGATTTCCAGGAATTTATTTCTTTCGCCGATGTAGCTTTTTGCCTTGGATATGCGGTTCTTTTTACGGCTATTATTTATCTCTACCTGAAAAAGAAGGATTTATAAACCTGGGTAAATTGTGCTTTTGGTGTTCCGACCGGCTTCGATAAAAATGAATTAAAAATCTGTTTTATTATTGGTTGCTGGCAGCAATGTATATGTTCATAACAATTCCTTAAAAAGCATGTTAACCGATGAATTTAATTTTTTAACCTTCGTCCTGCCCGATGATTATGAAGGGAAAGTTACGGCTTCATTCATTTCGGCAAAGGCAAATCACAGCCAGCGAAAAAGCATTTTGTTCATCCATGGCTGGAGCGATTATTTTTTCCATCCGCATGTAGCCCATCAATTCGATATACACGGATATGATTTTTATGCTCTGGAGTTGCGGAAATTTGGAAATTCCTTATTGAGCCACCAGCACCCGAATTATTGCAGATCGGTTGAAGAATATTTTAAGGAAATTTCCCTGGCACTCAGGGAAATCCGAAAAAACAGCAAACAGCCAATTGTTTTATTGGGACATTCAACCGGAGGATTAATCACAGGTTTATATATGAATTCAGGAGCTGAAAGAGGTTTGGTAAGTGCCTTGATTTTAAATTCACCCTTTCTTGAAATGAAAATTTCCAGATTTTCGAGTTTCGTGATGCCCTTTGTGACCCGGATGATTGCTTCCATTCTGCCCTATTCGAAAATTGAGAATACGGTGTCGCCGGTTTATAACCAAAGTCTGCACAAAGATTATTTCGGCGAGTGGGACTTTAATAGAGACTGGAAACCCATAAACCATTTTCCGACATATTTTGCATGGCTCATAGCAGTGTCAGGCGCACAAGCGAAGTTAAAAAAACATTCGGCCATCAAAGTACCAACCTTAATCCTGCATTCTTCCAAATCGATTAATCCCAAAAAGATGAGTGAGGAAGCACAAAGATCGGATTGCGTATTAAATGTTGAGCATATCCGGCAAATCGGACCGAAACTTGGACAAGCTATTACTCTGATTGAAATTAAAGATGCATTGCACGATATTTTCCTTTCAAAAGTAGAAGTCAGGAACCATGCTTTTGAGGAGATGTTTGGGTGGCTCGAAAAACGATTCGGCGAATAAAATAGCTTCGCCATGAAGTTTCTTCTCCTGATTGGGTTGGGAGAAATCCATCAATGTTGTCATTTCACTTCATCAATTGCTTTTAGCCTTTCCAGCAAAGGCGGGTGGGAATAATGAAAAAATACAACCGCCGGATGTGGCCTCAAGTTACTGAGGTTTTTTACAGAAAGCTTTTTCAGGGCCTCTTTGAGATTAGAGCCACTAAATTTTACAGCAGCAAATTTGTCGGCAGCATATTCGTTGCTCCGCGAAATCAGGTTCATCAATACGCCAATTACCAGCGAAAGCGGACTATATAAAAGTCCAAAAGCCAGCAATCCCATATGAAAACTGTCTTTTTCGGCACCCAAAGCTTGCGAAAGCAAGGGGTTACCGATAAAAAATGAAAGGATAAAAAGAATAATCCCAGTCTGAAGAATCCCTAAAACGGTCCCTAATAGCGTATGTTTCTTTTTATAATGGCCGATTTCGTGGGCAAGCACGGCCACAAGTTCGTTGGTTGTGTGGTTTTCGATGAGCGTATCATAAAGAACAATTCTTTTTTTTGGACCTAAACCGGTGAAATATGCATTGGCTTTTGTTGATCTTTTGGAGCCATCAATTACATAAATATTCTTTAACTTAAATTCGATACTTGTTGCAAAGGTTTCAATTTCAATTCTTAAATCGCCGTCGCCCAGGGGTTTTTGTTTGTTAAAAAGCGGCACGATGAGGGTTGAATAAAACATGGTCATAAAAACAGTAAAAAAAGTTATGGTCGCCCAGGCCACCAACCAAAACCATTGGCCTGTGGAAGTGTAAATCCATACCACCAGCGCAATTAACCCGCCACCAATTATTCCACCAAGCAGCCAGCCTTTTAATTTGTCGAGCAAAAATGTTTTGGGAGTTGTCGTGTTGAACCCGAATTTCTCCTCGATAACAAAAGTGTCGTAAATGGTAAAAGGAGTCGAGATAATATCAGAAGCAATGCCAATTATCCCAAAGAAAAGGATGGTCATCCAGATTGGATTTTCGGTTATTCCCCTCACCCATTGATCGATAATGGCAAAACCCCCGAAAATCAGCATTGCCAGCATCACCACAAATGAAACGCTATCCGTAATCATCGAGAACTTGTGGTTTGCCCTGAGATATTGCTGGGATTTCTTATATTCGGCTGCATCGTAAATTCCGGACAGTTCTTCAGGCAGAATATCACTCCAACGTGTAGTATTCAGATAATCGAGAAATCGTTCGAATGCAAAATCCAGAACTACAATTCCGATGATGATTATAAAAAGTGTTTGTGCCATATTTTCAGAACAAGTCAAATATTTTAAAAACCTGCATTAATGCTGCTATTTTTTGATTTTAAAAGAACATTAAAAATAAAATCCAAAACCCAACCCCTTAAATCCAAAATCATAAATCTTTAATCAAAATTCAAAAATCAAAAATCAAAAATCAAAAATCATAAATCAAAAATCCTAAATCTAAATATATCCAGCAACTTTATAAGTTAAATATCCGATCCATTCATGGAAAAGACTATCCCAGAGCAACATGTTTTCGATATCGGGAATGAACAGGAATTCAATATCACGCCGCCTGCTGATGTAAAGCTTATCAGTCACAAAAGGGATTACATCAACGCCTTCCTTTTTAAAACACCCTAAAGCACGCCTCATATGTATTGCCGAAGTAATGAGTAAAAAAGACCCTTTCGCACCATTTAGAAGAAGAACTTTTTTAGATTCAACAGCATTTTCGTGGGTATTTTTTGACAATGTATCGATCCAGATATCACGATCGGGAACAATATCGTTTTTTACAAGGAAATTTTTTATGTATTTCGACTCCGATTCACCCTTAGAAAAGTAACTTCCCGATCCGCCTGAAATCAGAATTTTTTTAATTTTCGCGGCTTTATAAAGTTTTACAGCCTGCAAAAACCTGTCGTTATTACTCCTGAAAATGTACTCGCCATTGGAAGTATCCAGCTGAACCATTCCACCACCCAAAACGATACCGGCCTCATAAGGAATTTTTATGTCGGTAATGGCTGTTACAGGTAATTCCCATTTTCGGATTGCCTCGTAGGTAAGAAATGAATTCGAGAAGACAATCAACAGAACCAGACTCAAAAACCGGAATGAAGCTTTCAGGCCTTTCTTTTTTGTTATAAATGATACGAGCAAAAGCAGGATAATCCACGTAAGTGGCATAAAAAGAAGACTAAATATTTTTGAGAGCGTAAAAAACATGTTTGTTCAATTGAAGGCTAGTATGAACCATTTCTCTTACGGATGAACCATTCTGCTGAGAGCAAAACTAAAACCAGCAAAAGCACCCAGAAAACATTTACCAGTTCACTAAAACGTTTTTCAGAAAAAGTGATGGTTTTTATGTCGTCACGACTTTTCAGCATCTCAGGGAACTGCTCCATATTGTTTAGCGTAAGCATTTGACCGTCGTGTTTTTTGGCAATCCTGTAAAGCAGGTTGTGGTCAGCGATGAGATTAACCGTTTCGACATTGAGAGGTGAAACGGTAAATTCACCTCTATCCCTGAAAACCTTCTCTCCGACCTTAACTGAAGCCTCGTATGAATAATTATCAACAGGAAGCATTCCGGCACTCAGATGATAGGCCTTGTCGGTTTTACTGAACACAAAAGGAAAAGTATTGCCATTGCTGTTGGTTATCGTCATTTCGACATCCGACCCGTTTATCATTTCGTAACTTTGGTTATATACCTCGGCATCGAATTCAACAGCTTGGTTTTCCAGGAAATTATTACTGCCGGTTATCCTGAAAAAGCTTTTATCCATTTTCACCGACAGATACTGGATTATTTTGGTGATCAGTTCATTAAAAACTTCATGGCTGCCATTTTTCTGATAATCCGCAATACGCCAGCGCCAGATTCCTTCACCGGCAATTACACTTGTTTTGTTATCCAGATTTTGATTAAACAGAACCAACGGATAGCCTGTCTTCACCGATCCAATTTGTTGATAAAACAAAACATTTGCCGAATTAAGCATTTTATAATCCCCAAATGGTGCAGCTAACGGAGGAAAATATTCGACTGCCTTCCTGACGTTATCATTCAAGGTAAAAAGTACAAATTCATTATTTAATGCCGGCAAGGCATCATTAAAACCAGGCTTTTGAATTTCGATTTTCAAACCGGAATTTTGCTGATTAAACTGAGTCAGATCAGATTGAGTCCCGACAATGTAAAGGATTGGTATCTTTTTACTGGTGGCCTGTTCGATAATGTTGGTCACAGGGATGCTTCCACCGGGTAATTGGTGCAGGATTAAAAGATTATAATCATCTACTTTGCCGGTAAAATTGCCGATTAAAAACCTGCTTACCTCAAAATTAAAATTACTTTCGATGGATTCTTTCAAGGCAGAAATATCGGGATGTGGCGATGAAGCGAGTAAAAGGATTTTTTGCTTTGCATCGAGGACATCTACAAAAATATCTTCAACATTATTAGAAGTACTGATTTCGCCAGTAACAGTTGAAAGCCTTACCTGGTAGCGTTGTAAACCGGTTTCGGAGGCATTAATTTGAATATGAACGGTTTCAGAATATAGCTCATTTGTAAAGGTGATATTTTTTGTAAATATCACTTTGCCCCTGGAAGTTACGGTAAGTATGCTGGTCAGATTTTTGCAACGGTTTGCACCAATTAAAACCTCAACAGGAAAAACATTACCAAGATAAGCCACCCGGTTAAAGTTAACTTTTCGGACGAAAATGTCCTTTCTGATGCTTGTATCGCCCAATGCCAGTGTGTAAACCGGGAATTTAATTTTATCCGACCCATAAACCGGATTTACTCCCTTATTATAAATGCCATCAGTAGCCAACAACATGGCCCCGACATTCCGGTTTGAAAAACGGGTAATCACTTCATCAAACAGTGCCGAGATATCCGTTTGCCTGCCATTGTAAGTAAAATCATCACCTTCGGAAATTTTGTCGCTGAATGAATACATCCGTACGTCGTAGCTTTTTTTGAGTTCGTCGGTAAGTTCCCTGATTTTTTGAGGATAAACAGTTTTGTAAAATGCTGAATCCTGCCCTACCAATATCGATTGCGAATTATCCTGGGCAATAATGATCAAAGGTTTTTCAGAAGTTTTGTAAATGCTTTTCAACAGCGGTGAAAGCAACAAAAACGCAATGATGGCGACGGCTGCAAACCTGATGATGATCAGGGCACGATTGGTAGCTGGTGTAAATTCTTCATGTTTATTTTTATAATAGAGAATGGCTGCATAAGCTCCACCCAACAAAACACAAAATATCAGTAACCAGCCAGGGTATTCGGTAACAATATTCAAAGCATCCTCCCCTGATTCGATTAATTTTTGATTGAATGAATTTTAAGAAATTATGATTACATCTGCATCCCACCACAAACGCTGATAACCTGACCAGTTACATAGGAAGAAAGATCGGATGCAAGGAAAAGCGCGATGTTTGCCACATCTGCTGGCTTTCCTGAACGCCTGAGAGGAATTTCCTTGATCCATGCTTCCCTGACATCGGCAGGCAATTTATCAGTCATAGCAGTCTCGATAAAGCCCGGGGCAATTGCGTTGCAACGAACATTGCGGGAACCCAGTTCCTGGGCAATCGATTTGGTGAATCCGATTAATCCTGCCTTTGATGCTGAATAATTGGATTGTCCTGCATTTCCTTCGATTCCAACCACTGAGCTCATATTGATGATCGTTCCGCTGCGCTGCTTGAGCATGATGCGTTGTATGGCCTTGGTCATATTGAAAACAGATTTAAGGTTCACCTTAATCACCAGGTCCCAGTCCGCTTCGGTCATCCGCATCAGCAAGTTGTCACGGGTGATTCCTGCATTATTCACCAAAATATCGATGGTACCGAAATCTTTAATTACTTCATCGACCAATTTATCACTTTCTTCAAAATTGCTGGCGTCGGAGGCATAAGCTTTAGCCTTAACTCCAAACGATTCAATTTCAGCAACGAGTGATCGGGCATCGTCGTCGATCCTGACATCTGTAAATGCAATAGCAGCGCCCTGAGCAGCATAAGCTAATGCTATTGCCCTGCCTATTCCTCTTGCAGCACCTGTAATTAGTGCCTTTTTGTTTTCGATAAGTTTCATAATAATCTGCTTTGAAAATTTTGGTAAAGATAACAAAATCAAAAACCTGAAAACAATTTTGGATTTCAAACAGAAAAACCCTGCAAATTGTTCTTTCACAGGGTTTTATTTTTTGCTAATTGAGCTTTAATTCTTTGAATTTTTTCCCATCGTCGAATAAGCCAACCGCAGTTTTCAGCTCGTCATCAATCTGACCGATAACCTCAAAATAGGCGTTTACATCCCAAAGGTTACGGGCAATCAAAGCTTTGATCTGTGTTTTTATTTTTTCATCGGGATAATAGTATTTATCGTCAGGTTTCCGGCTTACTCCTGCATCGCTTGCATTTTTCACAAATTCAGCATAAATCTCACTGTCAATGTTAAAATGTTTTTTAAAGGCGTCAAGGCCGGGATATTCATTCAGCAACGTTGTCCGGTTTTTATCCAGATAGGAGATGACAAAATTGTTAAAAACTGACTTTCTGACAAGGTCGGTATAATAATCGGAAAACCTTGTCGAATCGATAGGAGTAAAAACATCCGGCATAATGCCGCCACCTCCGTAAACAACCCTGCCTGCGGGCGTTAAATATTTGAGAGAATCCGGAAATTTGATACTGTCGGCATTGACAAGCTCACCATTATCGAGCCGGTGTTTGAAATCCATGTAATATTCATCGGTTCCCTCTTCATATGGTTTTTGAATACAACGTCCGGTTGGTGTGTGATAGCGAGCAGTTGTAAGTCTGATCATCGAATTATCGGGTAATTTAAAAGGACGCTGAACAAGACCTTTTCCAAAGGATCGTCTCCCAACAATTAATCCACGGTCCCAGTCCTGAACGGCACCTGAGACAATCTCACTGGCCGAAGCTGAACCTTCGTTGATTAATACAATCAGCCTGCCTTTTTCAAATCCACCATTTGCAGTAGCGTCATATTCCTGCCTGGGACTACGGAGTCCTTCGGTATAAACAATCATTTTATCCGCAGGTAGAAATTCATCACTCAGTTCAACAGCAGTGTTCAGATACCCTCCGGAATTACCGCGAAGATCGAGAATCAGGTCTTTCATCCCCTTCTCTTTGAGTTTTGCCAGCGATTCCCTGAATTCATCCATAGAAGTTTTAGAGAAGCGCGTCAGCTTTATTAACCCAATTGTCGGAGTGACCATATATGTAGCATCAATACTGTTAAGTGGAATTTTATCGCGGATAATCGTAAAATCGAGGAGATCTTTCTTGCCTGATCGCTTTATTGCAATGTTTACTGCAGTTCCTTTTTCTCCTCGCAGGCGTTTCATTACATAATCGTTGGTAATTGATTTTCCTGTGGAATTTACGCCTTCAATACTTACAATCTTATCACCGGCAAGGATTCCGAGTTTTTCTGAAGGACCTCCGGGGACGGGAGAAATCACGATAATCGTATCTTCAAATATCTGGAAAGAAACCCCAATTCCATCAAAACTACCTTCGAGCGGCTCGTTAACACGCTCAACCTCTTCCTTTGAAATGTACGCAGAATGCGGGTCTAATTTTTTTAACATCTCAACAATCGCTGATTCCGTCAGTTTGGGGCCATCGACACTATCAACATAAGCAAATTCGATTATTTGCAAAGCAGTGGCGAATTTCTGGATAGTCTCTTTCGGATCATCAGCCATTTGGGCCTTTAATCCACTGGTATAAAAAAGAAACATTGCGAAAACCAACATCATCATTGAAAGTCGCAAGGCAGAAAAACAGGTTTTGTTGATCATTTTATTTACTTTTACTGGTAATAATATTTTGTTTTACAACCTAAGCACAACGAAGGCCACATGGAATTATTTTCGACCTTCAGGGTCTTAACACTTTTTTAGAGTTAGCTTTCGGTTTCTGACATAAAATCATGGCCTGGAGTTTGATTGACATGGTGTTTATACAGAAATTTAAGTATATGTTTACTTCAGAAAAGGCAAAGATCATTGACAGCATTTTTTACCCTACACTTTTTGTGGTAATAATCTGGTTAGTCAAACTTACCGAAGTCATCTTTCATTTCGACTTCGGCATCTATGGCATCCTTCCACTTAAAGCATCCGGCTTGATTGGAATCCTGACTGCTCCTTTGATTCACGCTAATTTCGCTCATCTCATGGCTAATACCATTCCAATTTGGGTACTTATGGCAACACTGTTATACTTTTATCGCCCGATTGCCTGGAAAGTCTTTTTCCTTACATACTTCATGACAGGGCTTTGGGTTTGGTTTTGGGCCAGGGAAGCTTACCATATTGGCGCAAGTGGTGTAATTTATGGTTTGGCGACCTTTTTATTTTTAAGTGGGATATTTAGACGGGAAAGTCGCTTAATGTCGATTTCGATGTTTATCATTTTCATTTATGGCGGACTGGTCTGGGGTGTTTTTCCCCAACTGTTTCCTGAAAAAAATATCTCCTGGGAGTCTCATCTGATGGGGATTGTTGCCGGTTTGGTTTTAGCAGTTTTTTATAAGGGTGAAGGCCCTCAGCGGAAAAAATTTAGCTGGGAATATGAGAACGACGAAGAACCCGTTGAAGATGACGATGCCTATTGGAAAGTACCGCCACCAAAGCCGAAACCTAAACCGCCGGACCAAATTGAAATTAATTATATTTACAAAGAATCTGAAAAACAGGATGGTTCAAATACACAGGAATCCAAATGAAGCAATAAATTGGTGGCTATTTACCAAATCCGGCTTCTGAAACCATTATAAACAATAGGTTTAATGGAAATTCGCCTTTAAAAACAACCAGAATATTCTATTAATTTTTCACCGGATCATCTCAAAAAATGGTTCCCGAAGGTTAAACTTTCTTAAAATCGGGTCGGACTCCCTAAAATTTATCAACAGGTGAATTGCCTGCCATTTTTCAAGTTTCGTAGTTTAACTTGTTATCTTTTAGCTTCTTTATTTTGAGTAAAAGACGATGACATTTGTGCGTCGCAAAATTTTATCAACAGTTTTATCAACAATGCAAATATTTAGGCGTGATAGATATTAATTTTTGATGCTACATTTGCGTTCTGCCAGTTCGATCAAAATTTAACATTAACAGATTTACTAATTAAAGCTTAAATCATGAACGATCAAATTTACCTTGAAAAGATCAACTGCCCCGAATTTTTAAAAAAATACAACCGATTATTAGACAACAAACAAAAAGCCAACCGGTCAGTGCGTGGCATCGAAAAGGCCATTTATGCTGAGGATTTTGAGGAAGGCATCAATGAACTTCTGGATTGTGGCAAATACGATCCGCTTGCAATGGATTGCCTGAATTGCAGGATAGTGGCCAAAATTCAAAAGAAATCTGCGGAAATTATGTTGAATTTAAAGGCCACTGCCTGAAAGTTTAACATTACCAGACTTATTTTTTAAAAATCCATTTCTGACTCAATAGGAAATTGGTAAACTATGCCTGTATAGTTGCCGGATTTCTATTATGTATTATTTATATTTTAAAGACTACAAAAACATAATCATTTCATTATCAAAACCGGTCCGGATAATATATGTGGGTGATGTAATTATTTACATAAATTAAATTTAGGAATGAGAAAGGTCTTCACATTTGGTGAAACCGTTTATGATGTGATTTTTAAAAACGGAAAAATCAATTCGGCCAAAGCTGGAGGAGCCATGTTGAATTCATCTGTTTCATTGGGAAGACTTGGAATTGATGTGAATTTCATCAGTGAAATAGGTGATGATAACATCGGCGAGCTAATCATTCAATTCCTCATTTCCAATCATGTTTCGGTTGATTACATCTACCGGTTTAACCAGGGAAAAACCCCGCTCGCCATTGCCTTTCTTGACGATCAGCAAAAAGCATCGTACTCGTTCTACAAAATTTATCCCGAAAAAAGGTTACAGCAACCCTTGCCGAAAGTCACTGCAAATGATATTGTTCTTTTTGGATCTTTCTTTTCGCTTAGTCCTGAAATCAGGGAACCAATGATAAGTTTTGTCAGAAAAGCCAAAGATTCGGGTGCAATTATTATATACGATCCAAATATCCGGAAATCACACCAAAATGAAATTCGGGAGTTTCACAAATTGATTATCGAAAACATTTCGCTTGCAGACATCATACGTGGTTCCGATGAGGATTTTGAAGCGATATTTGATGTAAATAATGCAAAAGAGGCCTTCGGGAAAATTATTGGTCATGGCTGCGAATTTCTGGTTTACACTTCCGGTAGTGCCAATGTTTATCTGCATACCAATAGTTTCACAAAAATTTCTTCGGTTCCCGTCATCAGCCCCAGAAGTACGATAGGCGCAGGTGACAATTTCAATGCAGGAATTATTTTTTCGTTGATCAGGCTTGGTATTTTTAAAAAGGATCTTTACAAACCTGATTCGCTGCAGTGCACGGAAATTCTAAAATCAGGCATAGCACTTAGCCAGGAAGTATGCAAAAGTTATGACAACTACATTTCGACTGCTTTTGCAAAACGTTTTCTTAAGCACAACGTAGAATAAGGATGATATTATTAAATATTATTGTTTTTCTTTTTAAGATATTGATAATCGAGGTAGTAAAGTAATTTTAGTGAAAAGCTGTTATCAGCGGGCGATTCAAGCGTCTTTTTTAAATTATCGAAATATTTTTTGTAGGCATCGTTGTCTGCCATTGTAAATATTGCATTTTTCCAGGCAAAAGCAAGTTCACTTCCCGGAGCAAACTCCCACCTCATCAGCATATCAATATTAAAAGCATTGAAATTGAAATCGTTGTTTTCCAAATAGTCGGTATTTGCCAGATACCCTTTGGCGCTAAGCAAATAATACTTATCATACGCCGCCACCATCCAATAATGGCGCAGCCGGAAATCAAGCGCCAATTTGTTATTAAAGATGTAGGTAGTCTGCAGGATGTTTTCGACAGTTTGAAGATCACGGCGACCAAAGATAATCTCATTTGCACCCGATACGACTCTATTATCCACAAATCCAATATCTTTATAATTCTTTTGGTAGGTAATTTCAGCTTTAACAGTAAGTTTATCGTTTATCCTGAGCCGTGGCGAAAGCCCTAAAAAGTAAGAAGATTGGTTGTAACGGTTCGAACGGGTAAAGATAATGCGTCCATCGACAATAAAAGGTTTACGATAATCCGGCGACAACCATGCATTTACCTCAAACATGGGAGGTTTGATAAATACCCGGCCATCGGTTCTGGACTCATAATAATCATGGTTATCAACAGGTTTGAACTGAATTTCGCCCCCAACCGACAGGTAGTTTACCAAAGTGGTAAAATTTTGAAAGAAAATGCCAAAATCGGTGAATTTGCGGGGAGCGTAAAGGGTGTTGTACCAGATGGTGGATGAATTACTCATTCTGAGAATTTTACCAAATGGCTCATAAAAATTACATTCCAGAATCAGGCTGTTGCTGATTTCATTATTCAATTTCAGGTAACCAAGGTCATTTGGGTCGTAAGTGTCGCTCGCAATATATTGTAACATGGTAAACTGGAAATTCCCGCTAACCTTCATAAGTTGAACATTATAGTTAAAACCAAGATCGGCTGGCCGACGATATGAATATTTCTGGCTGAGATTGAACCTTCCGAAGACAGCGTAGGAAGCAGCTTTGTTGAAAATATGAAATTCAGTACCGGAGACGTTTGCCGAGAAATTTTTTAATCCTTTGAAAACATTTGTATTATATACACTAAAATAGGAATTATTCTTCAGGTTTTGATCAAGGACAATCATGTTGTAGTTGGTGAATGGCTGTGTCAGAATTTTCCTGGAATTTCCTGATGAATCGCTGATTGTAGCATAAGTTGCAGTTGACAATGCATTAAAAATCCCAATTCCCAAACCTTTATTGGTTCTGCCTGAAAGTTTTGTAGCATTGATAAGCTTTGTTTTTGTGGGGTTTTCACTAATAAATTCTCCTTCCTTTAAACTATCACCGACCGTAGAATATCCATCCGGAGTTGTCCCTACCCTGCGGGAGTAAAAAATCCCACCCTTCTGGAAAAGTTCTGTACCTTCCGTAAAAAACGACCGCTTTTCTTCATAATAAACCTCAAAGGGCGACAAATTGTAAATCTCATCATCCGACTGAACCTGACCAAAATCCGGTATCATGGTCATATCGAGTGTAAAACTTTCGTTGACGCCATATTTGAGATCCATGCCATAATTAAAAGAATAACCCCAATCGGGGTTTACATTAAGTTTTTCCACATATCCCGAAACATAAGGCATAAGCGAAAGCCGGAGTAATGGTTTAATGTAGCGGAGTCCGGTAAGTTCGCCTGCCTGTTTGGCTGAGCCTGAAATTTTTTTATCCACAAAATTCCAGGAATCAATTTCTCGGGTACGTCTTATATTGCGCCAAAGATTCATTCCCCAGGTCTGTTCCTCACTTTCAGGAAAACGTAACGCAGAATAAGGAATCTTTAATTCAACCGACCATCCATCATCCAGAATCAATACTTTACTTACCCAGACTGCATTCCAGCTTGCGTCGTTGGAAGCGTTAAAGTATTTCGAATCGAATTGTACCCCTGAAGCAGTAACTCCAAAGGACACTGCATTTAGTCCGTCGTTAAAAGTGCTGATATCGATCGAAAAAGAATCAGTATTCAAATCCTCAGCATCCCTGAAGCCGAGCTCGGTTAGTATGCTGTCGGGTGCAGAATCGTACATCATAGCACCAACAAACAAAGCATCATTATCGTACAATATTTTTACAACTGTCTTTGCATTGGCACTTCTGCCGTTATACGGTTCATATTGAACAAAGTCAGTTGCCAACGCCGCATTTTGCCAGGCGAGGTCAAGCAAAGAGCCGTCAATTCTAGGTGCTTCAGAAATCCGGAAGGCTTCCACCTGCTTTTTGATGTTTTGCCCGGTATTCTCCAAAGGAAGGATCAAAAAACACAGCAGAATTGTTGTAAGTTCAATAAGAAATTTCACTAAATGTTATGTAATTTAATTATATATAATTGAGTTATAATAGAATACGTTGATAAATAGCAAAGTTTTCGGGATCAAAGCAACAAAAAATAATTTTTTCAGGCAAATCATTTTCTTTAAGAAAGACCAAAGCTTCATTTATGGCAATTGATGCTGCAGTTCCTATGTTTGCATTTTGCAAAACACATAAGCTCAAATTTATTAAGAATTATTAATATTGGTTTTGCAAAAAAACATTTTTTAAATTCTAAAAACT
>Ga0172370_10000465_pt1 | contig 63468 bp, 60 predicted proteins | sample LakKiv5m_FD_114538 | JGI IMG/M metagenome (GOLD analysis project Ga0172370, IMG submission 114538) | Freshwater microbial communities from Kabuno Bay, South-Kivu, Congo - kab_022012_11.5m | ecosystem: Environmental > Aquatic > Freshwater > Lake | place: Democratic Republic of the Congo... | reverse complement strand
GGGCGACGCGCCCTGGCTACTATGAAACACGTCGGCGTCAACGTGGCAGCAGATGCCCTGTTCTACGCTGCCATGACTGGCGCTGAAGCAGGACTGGTGATCGTCTCAGCGGACGACCCTGCCATGCACTCCTCCCAGAACGAGCAGGATAACCGCCAGTTCGCCCGGTTTACACGCATACCATGCCTGGAACCATCCGACAGCCAGGAAGCCAAGGACCTGACCCTGGCAGCATTTGACCTGAGCGAACAATTCGATACACCAGTCATGCTCCGGGTTACAACCCGCATCTGTCATACAAGCACTCTGACCGAAGTGGGAACTCGCCGGGAGCAAAGCACACGAATCGATAAATATCCCCGGAACCATCAAAAATATGTCATGGTACCAGCCAACGCACGCAAGCGGCATCCGGTCAATGAGCAGAGAATACTTGACCTGGCACAATTCAGTGAGAATTTTGCCCCCAACTGGGTGGAGATGCGCTCAACCTCACTGGGAATCATCAGCGCTGGAGTAGCATACCAGTATGCGCGTGAAGTCTTTCCGGAGGCCAGCATCCTCAAGCTGGGAATGGTCTATCCGCTACCTGTTAATTTGATCCGCGAATTTGCAGGTAAAGTTGAACGACTGATCGTGCTTGAAGAACTGGACCCCTTCATCGAAGAACAAGTCCGACTGATGGGTGTGCAGCTTTACGACCCGAAAGATGCGGCTGGTTATACCCCACATGCCAAACTGATCTTCCCCATCACCGGAGAACTCGATCCTGCTGTGGTGCGTCAATCAGCCATCCGGGCTGGATTGATCGAAGCTCCTGTCCAGACCAAAATGCAGGGACCCATTGACCTGGGTTTTGCATTGCCCGGACGCCCGCCCGTGTTGTGTGCTGGCTGCCCGCACCGAAGTACCCTGTATATTCTGAGCAAATTAAAACTCCCGGTAAACGGCGATATTGGCTGCTATACGCTGGGGGTGACTCCGCCCTTGAACGCCATCGATACCTGCGGCTGCATGGGTGCCAGCATCGGAGTGGCACACGGCGCCTCGGTGGCAGGTGACAGCGAGCGTCACTTTGCTGTGCTGGGCGATTCAACTTTCTTCCACACCGGCATGCCAGCTCTGCTGAACGTGGCTTACAACCAAAGCAACGTCATAACCGTCATCATGGACAACCGAATCACCGGCATGACAGGTCACCAGGAGAACCCCGGCACAGGGCAGACCTTGCAGCAGAAAGAGACCTTAACCATTGAATTTGAGCCGCTTGTGCGCGCCCTGGGGATCGAGCGCGTACTGACCCTGGATGCGCTCGATATTGAAACCATCGAAAAAACGCTCAAGGATTGGGTCAAACTGGACGGTCCAGCCGTCCTGATCACCAAGCATGGCTGTGCCCTGTTGCCGGAAGAGCGCCGCGGTTGGAGTACCTTGAAAGTGAATGGAGAGTTGTGCAATGGCTGCACAGTCTGTTTCCGGATCGGCTGCCCGGCCATTCTGAAATCCGAACAGATGGACCCCAAGTACAACCGTCCGCTGGCACTGATCGACCCGTTGATGTGCACTGGTTGTGAGATCTGCGCCAGGGTATGCCCGCGTGACGCCATCCCGACCCGTGAACAGATGCTGGCACAGGAGGTTTGAAATGAGTCCACAAAAAATGAACTTCATGCTGGTGGGAGTCGGAGGCCAGGGTACCCTGCTTGCCAGTGACATCCTGGCTGACCTTGGCGTGCGTTTAGGATTTGACTCGAAGAAAGCCGAGATCCATGGTATGGCGCAGCGCGGTGGCAGCGTGACCTCTTTTGTACGGTGGGACAGGCAGGTATTCTCCCCCATCATCGCAAAAGGCGAGGTGGATATCCTGGTGGCATTTGAAAAGCTGGAAGCGTTGCGGTTCCTGGACCAACTGAAGCCCTGTGGCTTGCTGCTGGTCAACACCCAGGTGATCGAACCGATCACGGTCAAAGCCGGGGACTCGCTCTACCCCGCACAGGCAGATATGCAGGCTGCCTTTGAAAAAACTGCCAGCCGGGTGTGCTGGGTGGACGGCCTGGCCCTGGCCGAGAAAGCCGGAAACGCCAAAGCAAGCAATGTAGCCATCCTGGGCGCTTTATCTGCCCTGCTGGACTCACCAGCTGAAGCCTGGCTGGAGGCGGTCAAGGCACATGTACCCCCCAAGGCAATCGAGGTCAACCGCACTGCTTTCAGGCTGGGACGCGAGCAGTTGCTGGTGGAAGTATAAATTCAAAACGAGGGCACAGCGAGGCTGTGTCCTCTGTATTTTTAGATCTGAAACCACTGGAACCGATCTGCCTATCAACCGGAAGTGCTTTGAGGGTGGAATTACCTTCCCTGGACAAGAATAGAACAGACACAGCAGTTGCTGGAAGATACGTGGGAGGCTTACCGGAACGGTTGCAAATTTCGCCTGTCATTCTCGGAGAAGTTTCCGCACATAAAGACCTGGTTAGAATGGCGAATAAATTGGGGGTTGCAGACAAGGGGGAATTTCCCGTCAAGGTCGAGCTGGAGGAAGTTCCCAATTATCTTTTTGCCGCAGTTGTGTATTGCTTTGCATCCATAACCGAAACCCAGGACCCGGCAACCATGGAAGCCATGGCAGCCGGACCTCCTGTTGCTGCGGTGGATTCATCCGGCTCCAGGGATGCATTTGAAGACGGCAACAGGATTTTCTGACCCCACCAACAGTAATGCACTGGCTGAAAAGATCGAAATTTCCGGTCAATAATAAAAAAACCTAAGAAACAATATGGGGAAATCTGCACATCATAAAGCCAGGGATTATGACATCAACTTCCAGACTTGCAAACTGACCTCTGTTTATGAGATCGCTGCTGAATCCTCCCGGGCTGGAAATCATGTGAAATGCGGACGGTAAACGCAATGCGCAAACCATTCCTGCCGAAAATGTAAATCATTGCAAAATTACCTTGATAAGTTACCTTTCTTACCCGCCTATCCCTTTTAACAGCACACCAACCACGTAAGCCACACCTGCAGCCAATCCGCCAACCACCAGCATTTCCAACCCGCTGCGGAGCGGGTTAAGCCTGGTCACCAGCACTTTGGCAGCGCCCAACCCAAAAAGGGCTACAGCAGACATGATGAGTGAAGCTGGAAATGTGCTGGCAGGGGGGATCGAAACCAGTAATCCAACCAGGTAAACAAGCAGCGGCACCGACCCCGCCACAACGAATGCCCCAAACGTCACCAACGCATTAAGGAGGGGGTTGGATTCATCCTTCATCATGCCAAGTTCATCCAGCATCATGGTATTCACCCAGCGGGTCGGCTCACTGCTCTGAATTTCCACCAGTTGAAGTGCATCTTCTTCACTATATCCTTGGCTGCGATACACATCGATCAATTCCATGCGTTCGCCTTCCGGGAAATGCTCCACTTCCCAGGCTTCGCGCTCCCGTTCCTTGCGATAATATTCCTGCTCACTCTTGGTCGAAAGATAAGCACCTGTTGCCATCGAAAAACCATCTGCGAACAGGTTTGCCAACCCGAGGATCAGTATGACGGAGGTACCAAGCTGCGCTCCAGCCACACCAGAGACAACGGCAAATGTGGTAACGATCCCATCCAGCCCCCCGTAGACCATTTCTCCGAGATATTGGCTGCCTGCCCCACCATGTTTCTCAGCTGCCTGCGAGATGGCTTTATGGGTGTGAGCCAGCGCGGAGGCTTGTTTGTCACCTTTTCGAAATGCCTGGCGAGCTTCTTCCAGTCGTTTGGATGGACCTGTCATGTAGTGAACTCCTTTTACAGGATAACCTGATCATAAAAAAAAAGGATTTCAATCAACCAGCCTGTAGCGCAATTATAGGGTAACAACCATTTGAATACAAGGAAGAAGTGCTTTTCATTGATGGACGGGGTTGGTTGGTAAGAAAATACCAGGATGTTCAATCCATCCCGGTATTTTATCCAAATCTCTTTCTGTTAAAGAGGCTTATTTATTTATAACCATTCCATTTATCCCAAGGTACGTACATAACGGAATTGTCTGTAACCAGGAGGGTCGGAATTAATGGCCTGGTCAACAGTGACATGGATCAGGGCTGGTTTGCCCGATTCGACAGCCCGCTGGAATGCACCCGGCAAGTTTTCGATCGCATCCACTTTCTCACCGTAGCACCCCATACCCTTTGCCATCAGGTCATAACGCATCTGGTTTGAAATTTCCACTCCCTGATATTGCTCAGGCGGAATGCCACCGAAATTGTGGGCGCTGCGTTCCATGCCCCAGCCATCATCCACGGCCACGATGACGATCACAGGCACATTTTCCCGCAAAGCCGTCTCCATTTCCATAATATTAAATCCAACTGCACCATCCCCCGTGATGCAATAGACCTGGCGTTCGGGGGCAGCCAGTTTGGCGCCGATGGCAAAGGGCAAACCAGTGCCGAGATAGCCCATTTTGACCGAGTACAGAAAACTGTGGGGCTCATAGATCTGGTTGAAAGCCACGCCCCACAGGGTGGTATTGCCACCATCCAGCACGGTGATGGCATCACGCGGAAAATAACTACGCGCATTGAACACCATTTGCCCCGGATTGACCCCCTTCGTGGTGGGTGCCATAAGGGTTTGAAATGCGGTCGTCATGGTCTGCTGGGACAATTCGCGGTAGCGCGGCAAGTCAACCATCGCGGTGCGCGGCTCGGTTCGGGCTTTGACGGCGGTCAGCAATGCCTTCAGGGCAGATTTCGCATCTGCAAGAATGCCGACATCCACCGGGCGGTTCAATCCGATGCAATTTGGATCGGAATCGATCTGGATGGTTTTTTGCACAGCTGGATCACCCCAGGCTGGAGGCATTCCCCAACCATCATACTCACCCAGCCGCGACCCGACCACCAGCAGTACATCCGCTTCGTTGTGGGCAAGCGCGGAAGCCTGCATATCAAACACGAAGAAATAACGTGGATGGTCTTCCGGCACCACGCCACGTGCCCCCATGCTGGTGCTCATGCCGGATGCCAGATAATCACTCAGCTCAACAAACTCCCTGGCTGCATCCGCCCATAGAACCCCCTTGCCGGCATGCAGGAAGGGACGTTTGGATTTTGCAAGCAAATCGGCAGCCTGTTCGATCCAGGCTGCATCCCCGCCACCCATGCTGGTCATGCGATAGCGGGAGGATGGATAGACCGGAACTTTGGCTGAATCAACTTTCATGCCCAGCAATTCATCCGGGATGGCAATGAAGACCGGCCCAGGACGACCCGTAAGAGCTGCCCGAAATGCAGCCCGCATCATCTCGGGCAATTTTTCCGGCTGGCGGACAAGCTCGCTGTATTTTGTGATCGGCTTAGCCATCTCTACCAGGTTGGTAGCCTGCCAGGCTCCACCCCGGTCCGGATCTGTGGTTAAACGGCGGCGAGTGCAGGCAATGGCAATGATCGGATGACCTTCAGCAAATGCGCTGGAAATACCCGCCAACATATTGGCTCCACCAGGACCGGGACTGGCAATGACAACACTGGGCTTGCGGCTGGTTCGTGAGTAACCCTCCGCCAGGTGGACCGCACCTTCCTCGTGACGGCAGTTGATATGACGGATACCATATGTCGTCATATGCTGCGAAAAAGGGATGTGGGCTCCATCTATGATGCCAAACATCATTTCAATACCTTCGGCCTGCAAACATCTCGCCAGCAATTCACCAACGGTTATTTCAGACATGATCTCCTCCTCGAATTATGATCTACAAAGCTCAACGAAGATACTAAATTATTCCAGAAATCCTTGCTGGCGTAACCAGCTCTCGGTACGGCGCATCCCCTCGTCCAGATTGACCTCCTGTTCCCAACCCAAAAGCTGGTGAGCCCTGGAATTTGAAACCGTATTCTTCTTGGAAAGCATTTCCATGGCGCCGCGCCCCAGTTCGGTCTGTCTGCCAATTAATTTAAAGATTAGACGCCCAACTTCTGCAATGATTATCGCGGCTGAAGTGCTCAGCATGCGGGGTTCACCTTTCCCAAGCATATGATAATAATAACCAAAAAACTTTTCGCAGGTGGTGGCCTGCTCTCCACCCAGAATAAAGATCTGACCGCGGCCTGCCTCTTTTTCTGCCGCCAGCATGACCCCATTGACCAGGTCATCAATATAAATGGCGCGGAATACTCCCTGGCCATGAGCCGGTAAGAGGAACAAACCTTTCTTGATCATCTGCACCGGGATCAAGGTCCATGGACGGGAGCCAGGGCCATAAATATCCGCTGGACGAATGACCGTGCAAACCAGCTCACGCGCGGCATGGGCTGCCAGCACGGCGTGTTCACTTGCAACCTTTGTGTCAACATAGGGATTACCGGTCGGCATAACCGCGGCAGTCTCATCCGCTTGGTCTGCCTGGATGAAGCGCATGGCTGCCAGGGATGAGATGTGGACAAAGCGTTTGACACCTGCCTTGATGGCTACATCCAAGACCCGGCGCGTGCCAAGTACATTGACCCGCCAGGCTTCAGAATGGGCGACATTATTGGTCACAATGGCTGCGGTATGAATGACCAGGTCAGAGCCCGAGACTACCTGCTGCCATTCTTCCGGGCAGGATACATCACCCGCCACGATCCCTGCTGAGGCATCGGAACGTACATCCAAACCGCAGGTTTCAGCGCCTAATTGGCGATATTTTTCAGATAGCGCCTGACCCACGAAACCAAGCGCTCCGGTAATAAATACTTTTTTATAATGGGTCTTTTCCAACATCATACCTTTAATCTTCCCCTCCCAGGCGCTGATTGCGGATGGATGCAAATCGTTTCATGCCGCGTTTTTTCATTGGCTCATACAGCAACACCATCAATGATGGAAACATATGATTCAATTTTACCAGCCAACCCCGCCAGCGCGGCAGATTCATCTCGAGCTGCCTTGTGCGCATGGCCTTCCTGAATGCCTTTTCAAGATCATAAACCGTGAGAGTGACTCCCGTATAGGTCAACGCCACTGCCTCGCTCCCGTTCTCAAGGTGTTTTTGCATGAGCGGCGTATCCACCAGGTCGGGAGAGATGACCGTGACCGCTACACCCTGTTTGCGCCACTCGATGGCTGCCGCGATGGAAGCATTTCGCAAGCCACTTTTAGCTGCTGAATAGAGCGCATTCCCGGGTGTAGCTGAAAGACCCGCGAGGGATCCAACATTGATGATATGCCCGCTTTTCTGGGATACCATTACATCACCGACCACTTTCATGCCGATCAGAGGACCTTTGAGATTGATGTCGATCACCCATTCGAAATTTTGGATGGGCTGCTGTAGAAAAAAAGCCTGGTTCCCGCCACCGGCAATATTGAATAGGTAATCTATTCTTCCAAAACATTTAAGCGTGTCAGCCACCAATCTCTGCCAATGGTCCACCTGGCGGATATCCAAGGTATGCAAGCGAACAGAATCGGCGGGTGTAAAAGCCGTTTTCAATCCTTCATCGTTAATGTCTGCAAGGATCAAACGAAAGCTGCCCTGGTTAAGCAGGGTTTTTGCCCAATGCCGCCCAATGCCGCTGGCAGCGCCGGTTATGATCGCTACTGGATCACTCATTATTCCATTATTTTACATTAACTTCTAACTCACCCTTATTGGCAAGCTGACGCGCTTTCTTCTCATTTACCGTGACCATCAGGATACCGCCAATTACCAAGAAAGCAGCGATTGAAAGGATAGCCAGGCGATGCCCGGACTGCTCAGCCAGAGCGATATCCTGCCCACTTGATTGATACCACAGGGATAATTCAGCAGCCAGATATCCAAAAATAGCCGGACCTATGAATGAAGAAGTGCGCCCGGTCAAAGCAAAGAAACCAAAGAACTCGCCACTTTTTCCAGGAGGACTGAACGTGGCAACCATGGCGCGACTGACCGATTGAACACCCGCCATTGCAATTCCAACAAATGCACCAATTATGAAGAAATGGGTCTGGTTTTGTGCAAAATAAAGGGCAACAATGCAAGCTACCATCAGGGCGATCGATAGCGTCAGCGAGCGTTTGCCTCCAAAGCGATCCTGCAGGTTGCCAAAGAGCAGCGCACCAACCACATTGGTGGCCTGTACCATGATGAAGAAAATGATCAGACCGGTCTGCTCCAGACCAAACAAGACGGCGCCGAGAATGGCGGCGAAGTCCAGCGCAATGATCACGCCTTCATTATAGATGAGGTAAGCCAGCATGAACTTTAAAAATTCTTTAAAGCCGCGGGCAGCCTGGATGGTTTCCTTCAACTGCTTAAAGGCTATGGAGAAAATGTTTTCACCTGGTGGAAGTTTTTGCGGTTGGGCACGTTCGGTCAACCACTTGAAGATCGGGATGGTTGCCAGTGCGAAGAAGATTGCAGTGGCTACCAACGAGCCACGCACAACCAAGATATTGCTTTTTGAGATCAGGATCGGAGGAAGGATCAGCAGCAGGATGACGATACCGCCTGCTGAACCAATGGCCCAGCCTCTCCCGGCGACACGTCCCATCTCTTCGGATGCAGCTATTTCCGGCAAAAGGGCATCATAGAATATTTGTGCCGCCCGGTAGCCTATTTCTGCCAGCAGGAAGAAAATGATCGCCAGAGCGATCGTACCTTTTTGGGTAAAGAAAAGCAATGCGGTAAATAGGACAGATAAGGTAGTAAAGAAGAAGAGGAACCTTTTCTTGGAGCCAGAGTAATCAGCGATCGCTCCCATGATCGGAGCGGCGATCGCAACCAGGATCATGGCAATTGAAATGGTCATCCCCCAGAGGCGCGAACCTTCTGCCCCGCCAACCACCTGCTTTTGAAAATAGGCTGAATAGACTGCTAGCAATACGACAGAAGCATAAGCAGAATTCCCAAAATCGTACAAATACCATGCGATCCGTTCACGACGTGTGGATACTGATCGAGTTGTGCCATTTGCCATCTTCCCTTCCTCCTCATCTAAACAAAAGTTTTATAACCCCAGCAGACCGCCAACAGGTGCCGATAGTGGTATTAACACTGAAAATACAAGTTCGTTTCAATGTAGAACATTGATGTTTTTGCAAAACCCCCAAAGGCACATTTATGAAATTCCATGCCAAGACAAGTGATATAATCATGACAGGTTTGGAAAGAGTTCAAACCGTGTAATATTTATCAGGAGAAATTTAATGTTTGGACACCTCGGTACCCCTGAAATTTTAATTATCGGTCTGGTAATCGTCCTGCTCTTTGGAGTTGGCCGGATCGGTAAGATCGCAGGTGAATTGGGAGGTGGAATACGCGCCTTTAAAGAGGGTTTAAAAGGCGACGATGATAAAGCCAAGAAAGAGGAGGAAGAAAAACCCAAGGAGTAGGTCACTGATCCTAAAGCTGGACCGGTAATTGTTCCAAGGGTCGATCTTGTCGGGGGGAAATTAATGATCATCGGATTTTATAGCTGGTTGAATAAAACAAACTTATTAAAACCTCGTTCTTCCCGAAAGGATGAATCCTTATTTCCATGTTGGTAAGATCAATTTCAAGGTAAATAATCGGTCACCATGTCATTTCTTGATCTCGCAATGTAATATAAAATAAATGAGAGCAAATCCCCCAACCTGATAAAATTACCAGAAAGGTGTCTTATGACCTATGCCAATAGAACCAGCCATCTAAAACCGGAAGGCGCCTACCAGGTGCTGGCGAAAGCCAACCAGTTGGAAGCCTCCGGACGGGAGATCATCCACTTTGAGATCGGTCAACCCGACTTTGACACATTTGCCAATATCGGCCTGGCAGGGATCCGTGCAATAACCGAAAACCGGACGCACTACACCTCCCCGGCTGGCATGCCATCGTTGCGTGAAATAATCGCTGAAGACGCCGGACGCAGGCGCGGCATCCAGATTGAACCGGAGGAAGTGGTGGTCGGTCCCGGTGCAAAACCTGCATTGTTCTTCCCAACCATGGCGCTGGTTGAACCCGGTGATGAAGTCATCTACCCTGACCCCGGATTTCCCTCCTACGAGGCCATGATCCGGCTGGCAGGTGGCATACCCGTTGCCGTACCCCTGCTGGAGAAGAATAATTTTTCCTTTGACCTGGAAATGTTCGACCGGCTGATTAGCAAGCGTACCAGGTTGATCATTCTTAATTCACCCAGCAACCCGACTGGCGGCGTCCTCCCCCAGATGGACCTGGAACAAATCGCAAAAAAAGCCCTGCAAAACAACAGTTGGGTCATGACGGACGAGATCTATGCCCGGATCGCATTCGATAACATACCGGTTCCATCCATCGCCTCCATCCCCGGTATGCAAGAACGAACTATCATCGTGGATGGTTTCTCAAAGACCTATGCCATGACCGGCTGGCGTTTGGGGTATGGCATCATGCCGCGCGAACTGGCAAACAGGGTCAACCTTCTGCTAACCCATTCGGTTGGCTCCACAGCGGAGTTCACCCAATTTGCAGGCATGGAAGCCATCTTGGGACCCCAGGATCAGGTGGATCGCGTGGTGGCAGAGTATAAACGCCGCAGGGATGTGATCGTTCCCTTGCTGAATGAGATACCCGGGTTTAAGTGCCAGATTCCCCATGGCGCATTCTATGCCTTCCCGAATATCAAGGGTACTGGAATGAACTCCAATGAACTGGCAAATCTGATCCTGGAAAACGCAGGTGTGGCGTTATTACCCGGTTCGGCCTTTGGTTCAAACGGGGAAGGGTACCTGCGCCTGTCGTATGCCACATCGATCGATCTGATCAAGCTCGGGTTGGAACGGATACGAACCGTTTTACATTAACTTGAATATAATACTATAATCGCTGAACTTATGAGGCTCTGGCAAGATCACAAGAAAGAAATAGATTATCTGAAGATTCTACAGGCCAAAACCAAGGATCTGCACCAGCAAGAAAAAGAAAATGCCTAAGAAGACGATTGTCATTAATTACCAGGTCTGTGATCCGGAAATTTGCAAAGATGGTGTCTGCAAAGCGATCCAAGTATGTGAACGGAAAGTGATCACCCAGGAGGCTCCCTTTGAGCTTCCGGATACAAGGTCGTCCATGTGCCTGGGTTGTGCATTGTGTTTGCGGGAATGTCTTAATGGGGCAATTCGAATGTTGTAGAAAATACCAGGGGGATACTTGTTTACTAAATCCAAAAATAAACACTATTTTTCCATCGTTACGAGGCGTACCCCCAATGGTTTGATCATTCGAAAGCCATTGTCTGAAATGATCCCATCCAGGACTGGATCGATCCTTTCTACGAAACTGCCACATAACATATCTATCCCGTGGGAAAAAAGAATAGGACTGAGCGGGGTGCTGGGTCCCAGCATGATGACATATTCATTCGGAGAGCACAAAGATAACAATCCATCCGCGGTACCATTGACCAATGCCATGCTGGTGATGGCAACCACATCCGCATTTGGGATGATGCGAGGAGCCTGGCTGGCATGCAGGTCTCCATCCTTGGGGCGCAATTCGAGCACATCCAGCCGACCCACCTGCTGCTGAAGTTCCGGAACGAACGGGAAATGACCGATCAATGCCACATTCCTGTCCTTTCCTTTCTGAGCTATGACCTGGTCCGCATTGCGCTCCACCCACCTGTCGGGTTGAGACGGCAACAAAGCATTGATTGCAGCCAGCCCCACGCTTGTAAATGGTGGTTCATGCCCGGTGGCAAGTTCATAGAGCTGCCTGGCAGGCAGCCGCTCTAGGTAAGCCACCTGCGCGCCAAGCTCTACGTCCAATATAAAATCATGGATCGGGTTTGATGCCAAGCCACAGCTGCGCACGCCATCCCGTTCCAGAACGACTGCGGTCCAGTGAGCACCGATGCAAACTCTCTCCACCCTGCCGTCTGGCAAACCGGCTGCAATTTCATTCAAAAGGTCCATGCCAATAGTTGTCCTATAATAATCTTACCTGTTCAAATTGTATCCCTTAAAAATCTCTCAGAGTAGGATTAAACCAAGTCTGCAATCATCCAGAACGAAAATATTCATCGGCACATTCTGGTCCCATCTAAAGATATTTAATCTGCCACAAATTGGATCTTTCCTAATATTGATTAATATCAAAGACAAACCACTTTATTTGTGATATTTTTAACACAATAGATAAAACCACTATCCAGGAGTTTATACGATGATAAATGTCAAAAACCGGTTCAAATACCTTTTCATCTCCACCAAAGGGCTGATCCTTGTTGCGATCGCCATGATCGGTTTGACCACCGCCATTTGGGGGATGTTGTCCGGCCCTATGGCAGAGATGGGTGTACGCGAGGTGGTCATCAAGCTGTTCAACATGGATATCGTCCAGTCTGAGCGCGAGGGGAGGATCATCATTTTATATCATTCCATCGCCATGGCAGTCATTGCGATTGAAACTTACATCGTAACCAGTATGATCAAGATGAAAGAATTTTACAAGCTAGCCATCAGAGCGCTGATCACAGCAGGTTATCTGACTGCCATGATCTTCGGTATGGGCTTTGCCTATTTCGGACACAACTGGGCATTCCACGGGCTCTATATATCTGGGCTGGCGTTGATCTTCTTTGCAGGCGTGCTGTTGTGTGTAGCGCTCTGGCCGTGGAACAAGGAATACATGATCCCGGGTAAAGACCATACCCGCACAAAAAAAGGGGTAAGCGTGGAACGCATGGCTTTTTTTGCAACCGCACTCACAACGGTCATATCTGCGCTATTTGGCGCGATACCCGGATCTTTTTTCGGGAATGGATTTGAGACTTTTCTGGCAGAAAACATAATCCGTCTACCGGAAAAAACAACCATGCAATACTCCGTCATTGGTCATTTACACATCATGCTGGCATTGATATGCATCATGGTGACCCTGATCATTGGGCGCTGGCTGAATTTTAAGGGCATTCTGCACAAGTTTGCAATGCCGTTGATCATACTGGGAACGATCGTATTAAACCTGGGAGTGTGGGGGGTAGCCACACCACTTGAGCCGATCGCCCACATGATCATTTATGTCGGGGCAACTCCAGCAATGCTGGGCGCCTTGTTGTTGGTCATCTTCGGATTTGACAAGTTCATTCGTGAAGGCACAGCACATATTGAAAAACCTAAATTTAGGCAAAAGATCAATGCCCTTCTCAAAGACCCGCTTAAGTTTGGACCACTCTGGCAGATGATCTTCATGAATTTCACCACGAGTTTCATTGGCATCTTTATGGCCGTACGACTGGATGAGATCTTCCGTGTCAGGGCTGCCCGGGAAGAAAGAATTGAACTGACGGGGCATTGGCATGTGTTATCTGCAATCGTCGCAACAATCATCCTGCTTTATTATGGTGACATGGTCGGGATGAAGGGAAAAGTACGCCAATGGTATGGCTGGAGCATCATCTTGTTTTCAGACATCGCTTTTAGCGCGGTAACGATCTTTGAGATGAAGAGGCTTTTCATTTCAGAAGCTGAGCAGCAACCTCTGGTCAACTGGTTGATGATCGCGATCGACACCGGACTTGGCATGTTACTGGTTATTCTCGCCGTACTTATGGTCTATCGCCTTGTGGACCTGTTCAAGAAGAAAGGACGCTGGACAGAAGAAGTGGAGCATGAATTGTCCGAGGAGGTGAACTCATGAAGCGCACGAATCTCGTCTACATTTTATTTTGCCTTGTGCTGACTTCCTGTTCCCCGGTGGATATGAACTCCCCCATGCCTGTTTTCGATACGGGTGTGGACCCGGATACATGGGCTCAAATCCAGGTAGGCGAATTCCTTTATGGGCAGAACGAAGAAATCCAATTTACAGATGCCTATGAGATCATGGTCACTGACGTGACCACCGCACAGTATGCTGCTTTCCTAAACAGAGCCCTGAGCACGGACTTTGTCCGGATTGAAGGAGATCAAGTCTCAGGTTATTATCCGGGTGACAAGTTCAATGTGGTCAAGCATGAAGAAAGAATTGAAGCTGGCGACTGGTCATTTATCCCACTGAATGACCCATCCCAACGCATCAAGTACGATGGTGAGACGTTCAGTGCCCAACCCGGCTATGAAAATCACCCTATGACGATGGTTACTTGGTTCGGTGCCAGGGGATATTGTGAATTCTATGGATGGCGACTCCCGACCGAGATCGAATGGGAGAAAGCAGCGCGGGGTTCAGACGCCCGTCCACTGCCATGGGGGGATGAGATTTTACGCGAAAATGCAAATTTCTATGCCAGCCGCGATCCCTATGAAGATATGGGCAGTTATGGATCACGCACAACTCCGGTAGGTTTTTACAATGGCAAGAAATATGGAAATTACCAGACGCTTGATTCAGCCTCACCTTACGGGCTTTACGACATGGCTGGAAATGTCTGGCAGTGGACAGGGAATGTGTACGAAGGTATGCATTACCGTTTCATGCGCGGTGGATCGAAGGATACTTATGACATGGATCTGCGAGTCTGGGTAACCAATAATGCCACGCCAACCTATTTCAGCCCAGGTGTTGGTTTCAGGTGTGTAAAATAATGGATCAGGCTTGAAGGATAATAAAAGATCAACTTCCAGTCAGCCGATCAAAGAAGAAAGTCATTAATAAGAATATGGCTGCCAAACTTCGTTCTTACTTGTCATTGATCAAAAGCCCGCAAACCGGCCTATTGCTCTCCACTGGCCTGGCTGGTTACTTGAGCGCCCGTTGCCCTATTTTTAACTTGAGAACAATGGTCGGGTTGGGTGTCAGCCTTTTCCTGGCGATCAGCGGGAGTACGATCTTGAATATGTGGTGGGACCGTGATATCGATGCCAGGATGAACCGCACCAAAGACAGACCCATTGCCAATGGTCTGATCGATCCAAATAAAGCAGTTCGGTTGGGTTTGCTGTTTTCCCTTATGGGTGTTGGGCTGGCTGTAAGAATGGGTGCTCTTTATGGTCTGATCATCTTGGCCGGAATATTCTTCGACGTTGTGATCTACAGCAGGTGGTTAAAACGACGGACAGCGTGGGGCATCCTGTGGGGAGGCATCTCCGGAGGAATGCCCATCCTGGCGGGGCGGGTACTGGGAGCTGGAGGGTTTGATTGGATCGGGATCACCCTTGCGCTGGGTATCCTGTTCTGGATCCCCACTCACATATTGACTTTCAGTATGAAATATTTTGAGGATTACAAAACAGCCGGTATTCCCACCTTCCCATCAAAATATGGATTTCACAAAACAAGAATTACCATTGCCGTATCGAGCATCCTTGCCTCGCTGGCAATGGGAGCTGCAGCTATAGGTATCGGAATGACGTTTGGATATCTCCGGGTCCTGCTAGTTCTTTCGATCGGACTGCTGAGCCTGGCAGCTTGTAGTGTTTTCAAACCAACTGAAAAAACCAACTTCGGCCTGTTTAAATATGCTTCATTTTATATGTTGAGTTCAATGATCCTGATGATGGTGTAATTCTGCGAGATGTACTTGATTCTCCTGCGATTGTCATCGCCTCAACCATCATCCCCTCAACCTAGCCACGGGGATCGTATGGGAATATGTGCCTCCCATGCGCACAATATTCATGCCTTATGCTCTGACTGGATTGCTGGCGATCACATTTTCCCGATCTAGCAAATGCCTGGCAAAGACCCAGCACTTGTTCTGGCCCTGGTTCTCTTCGTGGCTGGCATAACCAACACCCTGCTACATGTCTTGTATGCCCTTCTGAGCAAGGCTGAACCCGGGTTTGCATATATAGGCGTTAATAGGGGTTGGAGAATCGGTGCTCGCCTCCCTAAAATCAGGCAAACCCATTCTTTTACAATAATTCATCCCGTGCATGCTGCCTGGTGTTCTATTGGTGATGACCTTATGCTCTGTGATCGGTTTCAAGACCTAATTATCGAAAGCAGGATTATTACCCACCGCCTACCGGGGGATACAAGCGGACTTCATCAAGGTCGCTTACCATGGCATCTTCCAGGTTCACCAGCTCCCGATTCAATACGGTTAATTGAATTTCAGCAATTGGAATACCCAAATTCATGAGAACCTGAACCAATGAAGTTCTCGTGTTAAGATGAACTTCAAAATTCGGCTGCTTTGCAGGTGCATAAAATGCGAGAGAACCGCCAAGAAATAGTTTCATCTCTCCTGAAGACTAATTAGACTACTATAACAGATCTGCTGCCCACCCCAGGGATAATTCCTCCAATCTTTTGCGACCAGGAGTGCCTGTCTCGGAATTCCAACCTTTGAGACCATAGAGCTGGGTGAGTGCATGTTCAAACTCCTCATGCTTAATGAATTGATCAACCAAAGCTCCATTCTCCAGGGGTTGAAACATCCGTTCGGGCAACCGGTCATCCTGGCGGTTGAATCCCTCGCGGGCATTGAACACCCGGGCCATGTTGATCGCCCGCTCGCCGATTTGGAGGGCTTCTTCAATGGTCATCTCCCAACCCGTGGCAGCGTTGACCGAGGCAAGCACGTCCAAGGGATGAATAAAGGAGCGAGGGGCTGGACCAAAGAAACAGAAACCGATCGCTTTTTCAAGGCTGTTCCACTTCTCCAAAATATAATATTGTGCAATTTTCTCATCGTTCAAGCTGCGCGCTGGTTGGGCATTCCGGATCCCAAGCGCCTGGGAATTCTTGAAAGATAATGACTCCGGGTTTACGAGCATAGTATCGTGTGTTACAACCAGGTGGTCCGCACCGATCTCAGAAATGGCATACCCCATTCCGATGTTATATTTGCCGCGGGGTTCATGCATTGCCAATTCCTGGCCTTTGACCTGCATGGCAAAGAAATGAGCATCATTACCAATCTTTTCAGCCGCGCGTCTGCTGCCTTCAGCCAGCAGATCCCCAAAACCCTGGCGATGGGCTATGCGCTCGATCATGGTCAGCATGGCGTCGGCATTCCCAAAACGAAGGTCAATACCATCAGTATCATCCAGACCGATCAAACCGTGCTCAAAACATTCCATGGCAAATGCGATGGTCGAGCCTGTGGAAATACTGTCGAGCATATAAGTGTTGCAAAGCAGATTAGCCCTGGCAACGGCTTGCAGGTCACTTACTCCACAATTGGGACCAAAAGCTCCTACCGTTTCATATTCAGGACCACCATAAGCGGACACCTTGCCATCCACCGCCACTTCCCGCTTGCAGCGCACCGCACAGGCATAACAACTTCGCCTGGCAGTGAGAAGCTCTTTCTCGTAGGCTTCCCATTTGAGGTTGTCCATTCCTTCAAAAGCACCCTGTCTGAAATTGCGGGTTGGTAACATACCAGCTACATTCAGTGGTTCAACAAGGCCAGGGGTGCCTTTATTTTGAAGATCCCAACTAAGAGGGTTCGAGCGCACATCTTTTGCCAGCTTGTTTCCAAGGGTTTTGAGTGCCTCCGGGTCGTGAGCAAGGACCTGGTAACGCTGCCTGCCGCGTACGGCAACAGCACGCAGGTTTTTTGAGCCCATTACCGCGCCCATCCCATTGCGACCATTAAAATGCCGAAGATCGTTGGTGATCCCGGCAAAACGCACCAGGTTCTCACCTGCAATTCCAATTTGGAGAACACAGATCTTCTCATCTTCCAATTCTGTGCGAATGGTCTCCTGAACCTCGGCGGGTTCATGACCCCACAAGTGATCGGCAGGGCGGATCTCGGCCTGGCTATCGTGGATCCATATGTACACCGGCATTTCTGCCCGACCAGTGATCACGATGGCTTCAAAACCTGCCATTTTTAGCTCCGGTCCCCAAAAACCGCCGGCCTCGGATTCACCATATCCATTGGTCAGCGGCGAGCGGGCTGAAACAACATAACGGGTGGCTGTGGAAACAGGAGCCCCGGTCAGCAATCCGTTCGCCATGACCAGCACATTTTCCGGAGAAAATGGCTCAGTATGGGCAGGAATTTCATTTAATAAAATATAACCGGCCAGCGACTTGCCACCTGGATAAAGACGATAAAAATCTTCCCGGATCATTTCCTGTGAAATAAGACCTGTTGTAAGATTTACCCTCAAAATTTTTTCATTTGAACCATACATAAATCATCTCCTCAATAATGATCTAGACTTGAATTACATGCAAATTTCGATCAGAAGGAATTTCAATGCTCGCCATCCATTCATCCGATAAATTAATTCATTCTATGATTATACACGAACCGAATTAATAACCTTTTTCTAAAAGTCGTGACTTGATCATTATCTTAAATCGGTATTCAGGATGAAAGACCCTGGCTAAAAAAAGAATGTCCATTTTCGATCTAATTAATTTAAATAATTCTATCCCTGTAATTGCACAAAGAATTTTTATCAATCCCATACCTGATAGGTGCACCTTTCACAGGGTATTTATTCCATTCATACCTTGTATCATGGGTAGTAAAACTCCTTAAGGAGGTTCTCAAAGAATGAGATCAAAGGCAGCACCTTTCTTGATCATTTAAATATGTAAATCTTATATATTTTTCCATTTTTACTCTTACAAGGATTGGGCTTCCCCGCTCAATTATCGGCTGCTACATGCAGTTCGGAAATGCCCAGGCAGGCTGTATATTCCCTGGTACGATAGGAGATCATCAAACGAATGAATTCTGGAAGGCGGGCTTTTTATGAATTTATTGCACTTGAACGTGTAACAGAATTGTTAATGACGTGAAATACTACTGGTTTGACGTGTATTATTACAGCAACTGCGATCATGAAAGAAGCATCCGCCCATTCCGGGCTGGCGCAGGCACCTCCCGGGAAACACAGGATTTCTCGCTTCCCACCTGAAAGACAACAGATGTTGGGGACATATGTGCGCACCTAACAATGATGGATCGGTACGCAATCCCCGCCTGGAACAGGCTGGAGCCAGGCAAAGACCTTACTTGGCATACCAGGGTTTTCTCAAAATCGTTTTTTTTAGCCCTAAACTCCTAACAAAGGGATCCTAACAAAGGGATTGAATATCACGAATAAATTCTGTATGATGTATATGATGTTCACTTAGTAAAGTGAGGAGCAAGATGCCTGTCAAAAAAGCAATGACGCTCGCCTACTGTATCCTTCTGATCGCTTCGGGTTGTAACCTGCCACTAGCCATATCCCCTGGCGGGGGAGAAAACCTTACCCCACAGATCGGACCGGAACTGACCATGCTATATTCCACAGTTATGACAGAAGAGGCGATGGCTACAATGAGAAGTGTGCCTACCAACAGCTCCGAATTTTCCGTGACTCCAACCCTGACACCCATGCCTACCCTGACCTTCACGCCAATGGTGGCAATGGTGAGCGTGTCCAAGGAAACCAACTGCCGAACCGGTCCGGGATCAAATTATGATCTACTGGGAGCTCTTAAAGTTGGAGAAAGCGCCCAGGTGGTGGGACGCAACGCGTCTGGGGACACCTGGGTTATCAAACTGCCATCCAATCCGGCGATCACCTGCTGGCTGTGGGGTTATTACGCCACTGTAACCGGGAACACCAATGAATTGATGGTCTTTAGTCCTCCTGCCACACCAACCCCGGTTCCTGATTTTACCTTTTCGTATTATTTCTGGGGTGTTGGACCCGGTTACGGGTGTTACATGTTCGATGTTACCAATACAGGGGGATTGAAATGGGAATCATACAGCCTGACCGCCCAGGACATCACCCAAGGAATTTCCGGCTCGAGTTCCGCCAACAGCTTTATCACCTATGACAACTGGTGCACGCCAACCGTGACGCAGTCGGACCTGACACCAGGCGAGAATGGTACCGCCAGCGTGGTTATGATACTCGCATCCAGCGCATCAGGAGATCATTTCCAAGCCACCCTGACACTGTGCTCACAGGACAACCAGGCGGGTACGTGCATAACGAAAACCATTAATTTCATTTTCTGATCCAGTGTGGATGTTGGTTTAACTCACCACCATCCACACGCTTTTACAAGGCAGGAAATATTTCTGGCGGGATAAGCTAACAAGCAAGGACCCTTCATCAGCAAAATGGAACCTATATGCACCATAGATAAGGAATGATTATTCCACGACCAAAGAAAATCACTGGTTATTGCATGGTCATCTTCATTGCAACGATGATCACAGCGATGATCGGAAGATTATGTTAATACTTGGTCATTTCAAGCTGGAATAATTCAAAGATAGATGCAACCTTGTGAGTGACCGGATGATTGCATTTCCACCCGGGGAACCTTAGCACATTTAACCATTACACGATCTCAAAACCATGCTGAAAATTTGTTGATCGAATCATTTCTTTCACTTAAAATGACAATCGAGGCATGCTGAATTGCATCCGAATATCCGGTCATTTCCATTTCTCCACTTTGAGGAAGGTTGAACAGATCATATGAAAGGAGTTTGATCTTAATGCGATCCAAATATTAATATGTGACTTGTTTTGTTTAATCTTGTGCGAGTTATTGCCCATCCATCCTACATGCCAAAGAAATATGCTGGAATGTGTTAAATAATCAGGTGATCGAAAATCCTTGATTTCTTTTTCCTGAATTCGATTTATGAACGCTTATTAGCACGGATCTCTAGAGTGACACCTGCCATAGATGCGGTATCGAAGTAACTAAACCCGTTACCATCCGACCGGCGACCACGTTCAAATGTGGTCAATCCTGCTGTGCGACCAGCGGCTTCGCATTCATTCAAAGCACCCACCACAAAACCCAGATGAAAGACACCCTCACCATGCTCATCCAGGAATTTGCGTTTTGGTGTTTTTCGCAAGCTTGGTTGACAAAGTTGGATCTGAATATTGTCTATGTCCGCACACATATAGATGGTTTCATTTTGAGCCTGCACGTCGTCAACATCCAGTTCAGTAAATTCAGAGAAACTGCCCCAGCTGTACCAAGGTCCGATCCCAATAGAATCATAGTAAGCCATTGATCTCTAAATATCATGGACAACAATACACACATGGTGTAGCTTGTTGAAGATATTTAGCATCCAACCTCTCCTATAAATTTTAGCAAGCCGGAACGAACATAATACGAGATCTGATCAGCATACCATTTCAGTCGTTCTATTTGTTTCAGTCAGCCTGGCAGAAGTCTTATGCTGGTGAAGGTCATCGCATCGGTTAAAGTATCAACCACTCTCAGAACTAGTGGACCCAATCATCCCTTGACAACAGGGAGTGGTTTTGAAGGAACGTGGCCACGTTTATAAACAAGGATGGTTCGTGTGAACTTCATGATCACAGTTCCATCCTGTTTATAGCCGATGGTCTTGATCTCGACGATACCCATAGTGGGGCGAGACTTTGACTCACGCATACCCAACACTTCAGTTTGGGCATAAAGCGTGTCTCCTTCAAAAACCGGTGCCGGCATATTTATTTCCTGCCAGCCCAGGTTGACTGCATTTTGGGATACATCATGCACAGAAAGACCCACGATCACTGCCAATGTTAAGGTTGAGTTCACAAGGGGTTTTCCAAATTCAGTCTGGGCAGCATAATGGTGGTCAAAATGGATCGGGTTGGTATTATTGGTCAGCAAAGTGAACCAGGTATTATCCGTGCTGGAAACCGTGCGTCCCAACTGGTGGCGAATGACCATGCCAATTTGAAAGTCTTCATAACATTTTCCTGCAGATTCGTTCATGATTTAATCTCCTTGTTACGTTCATCGATTGAATTTTGCCGGTGTAAAATGGTTTCAGCCATGCGAATGTTGGCTGCATCCATCATTTTGCCTTGATAGCTGAATGCTCCACGACCTGCTGTTGTGCTTTCATGATAAGCACTCACTACTTGACGTGCCCACTCCACCTTGTCTGCCGGAGGTGTAAAAACACGGTTGACCAGCTCCAATTGATTGGGATGAATGCATTGTTTGCCATCGAAGCCCATCGCATAAGCGATCTTGCTCGCCCGTTCCATACCGGCCAAATCCTGATAGTCAGCATATGGTCCATCCATACACCTCAAGCCATTCGCCCGGGCGGCGGCAACAATGGAGTGCATGGCTGCATGCCAGCGATGTCCGGGATAGATCTCATCGAATTCATCTGCAATACCAATATTTGAAAGAGGCATTCTCATAGAGGCAGCGTAATCGCCAGGACCAAAGATCAAAGCCTCCAATCGAGGTGAGCTTTGGGCTATCTCCCTAAGGTTAATGAAACCTGCTGCAGTCTCGATCTGTGATTCAATACCAATCGATGGTGTTCCATTCAAACCAGCTTCGATCTGTTTCAACAATGTATCCACGAATATTACATCCATTGGACTGTTGGTCTTCGGCAACATGATGAGATCAAGGGTTTGCCAGCAGGCTTCAACCACATCAATGACATCACGATATGCATAAGGAGTATCCAGTGCGTTGATCCGCACCATCCTGGTACGGTACCCAAAATCAAGGTGTTGCAATGCGAGAATTACATTGGAACGGGCTTCGACCTTTTGATCTGGACTTACCGCATCTTCGAGATCGAGACAGATGACATCGGCCTCGCATTCGGCCGCTTTCTGAATCATACGCGAGTTGGAACCGGGCACGAACAACATCGTGCGTGTAAGAAAATCCGTTGGCGCTTTCATAGGATGGTTATTAAAGAAGGAAAATTTAGTGAAATACACCTGTCCAACGTCCTGGTACGGTTGAATAGCTCTCCAGTGATTGATATTGAAAAGAGCCTGGATCGGAAGAGTTGATAAGTAAACATTTTCCAAACCTTCTCCGCACAGCATACCCAGTTTATTTTGCCAAGGCAATAATTCCTGCCCACTTCCATAAAACCTCCTTTACAAAGGTTATTTAGAATGAACGCGGCAAACCTAGAACATGTTCAGCAATAAATGAGAGGATAAGATTCGTGGAGATTGGAGCGACTTGATACAGGCGCGTCTCGCGAAATTTTCGCTCAATATCGTATTCAGCCGCAAATCCGAATCCACCGTGAGTCTGCAGGCAGACATTGGCAGCCTGCCAGGAAGCATCCGCTGCCAGCAACTTGGCCATATTGGCCTCAGCACCACATGGTTGACCAGCATCGAAGAGTTGGGCAGCTTCATAACGCATCAAATCCGCAGCACGAACCTGGGCGTACACTTGGGCAATAGGAAATTGAATTCCCTGATTTTGTCCGATAGGACGGTCGAAAACCACTCGGTCGTTCGAATAACCACAAGCTTTGTCAATGAACCAATAACCATCCCCGACACATTCGGCAGCAATGAGAATTCGTTCAGCATTCATCCCGTCTAGAATATATTTAAAACCTTGTCCTTCCTGCCCGATCAGATTTTCTGCTGGAACTTCGAAATTATCAAAAAACATTTCATTGGTTTCATGATTAACCATATTTCGAATAGGTCGGACAGTCAGACCTTTGCCTCCACTTTCCCTCATATCTACCAGAAAAATAGATAATCCCTCTGTTTTCTTCTTGACCTGGTCAGGTGGCGTGGTTCGCGCCAACAACAGCATAAGGTCCGTATGTTGCACCCGGGAGATCCAGACCTTCTGACCATTAACGAAATAGCGATCCCCACGCTTTTCAGCAAAAGTACGAGTCTTGGTGGTATCTGTCCCTGTTGTAGGCTCTGTTACAGCAAATGTTTGCAATCGCAATTGACCAGAGGCAATCTGTGGCAAATATTTGCTTTTCTGTTCCGGAGATCCATGTCGTAAAAGTGCTCCCATAATATACATTTGAGCATGACAGGATCCGGAATTTGCTCCGGAACGGTTAATCTCTTCCAGAATGATGGAAGCCTCGACCAGGTTGGCTCCACCTCCGCCATATTCTTCAGGGATCAATGCTGACAACCATCCTGCCCTGGTCAGAGCTTGAATAAATTCGTCCGGATAACCTGATTCTTCTTCGATCTTCTGCCAGTAGCTACTGTTATAAGAGCTGCAGATATCACGTACAGCCTTTCTAATCTCAGTATGCAGCTTCGAGCGTGGATTGATATCAGCCATTTTATTCTCCTTTAATTCTACCTGGACATGCAAGTGCAGTAACAAGTGAAGATTTTAGATAGTTTAATCGGTTGAGTTGTTTTGAAAACACATTTTAGGAATCCATGTAATGACTTCCTGATGATCAATTAAGCACTTTTCTTTTGACCAATAAACTGGTATACTACTGGTATATCAATAATATACTGATAGTATACTAGTGAGTATCTGGTAGTCAAGTTGCAATTCATCCCTATTGTTGTATTACCTTGCTCGAAGAGGTTTGATTGGATACCATTTTCTTAGATGATCATGACAAAGGGAGAATGAGTGTCCAGGAATGTGTTTATGAAGAGGGAAAGGAAGTAATTGGTAAAAAATAGAGTGGTAGTAAAGATAGTGTCGTTTCAATGCAAAAATCAGGTATAGAAGGAAATTGCTGTATCAAGGGTATATCTGGGCTGCCCCATTGCCATCAAAGGTAATTTTTCTTAAGAATGACTGGCTCTATGAATCAATATTAGACCCAATGCAAATTATCATAATTACTCAATTAGATCTGCAATGGAGCAAATATGACAATCCGTAAATTATATAAGCAAGCCTATGATGAAATTCGACGTCGCATTATTACTGGTGAATTTCCACCTTCCAGCTCAATCTCTGATTATCATCTTGCAGAAGATCTGAATATCAGCCGTACACCGGTTCGAGAAGCCCTCAAACGGCTCGAAGATGAAGGCCTGGTATGGTCTGTTCCCAACAAAGGGACATTCATAACTGAATTTACAGCCCACGATATTATGGAAATTTACCAGATAAGGGAAACACTGGAAGGAAGGGCTGCATTCATAGCCGCAGAGATGATGTCAGATGATGATATCCAACTTCTTGAAAAGGAAATTGCTCTCACCCATGAATTGGAATTCACAGGGCAAAGAGATGAAATATTTCAATGTGATATCCGTCTACACAAACTCATCATCAAATCGACCCAAAATATCAGGCTCGGTAAAATTCTGGCCACCCTGGATGATCAGATGCATCAAGTAAGGATCTATTTCTCTCAATCCCCAGATTGGTTACAGGCCATGTTCAAAGAACATGCAGCTATCGTTGAGAAGATCAAAGCGCATGATGGCAAAGGTGCCGAAATTGCGATGACGCGACATCTTCGCTCCGCCTGTGATCGTTCAGTGCAAATGGCCTTGCCGCTAAGACGCAGATAGGTTTATTGCAGATGCGATGTTGGCGGGTAATGCATTAATTGAAACATGATAATTTATCCATTAATTGTATTGGCATTTCCCAATACAATGGTTGACCTTATTCGTTGGAAAGGAGGTGCCTATCAGGATAGATCAAGATCATCGTTATACCCAAATCAAGAAAGCAATGGAATTCAGACCACATATTCACATTAATTGGAGGAGAACGTGATAAACAAAACCTTGATCAGAAAAATTATTTGTACTATCTGCCTGCTCAGTTTATTGGCGGCATGTGCCCCAGCAGCAGAAAGTACAGATGTTGCAACCGAAGCACCAACAAGCGCTTGTGAAATCAAGTTCGGATTGTTAATTTCGCTTACAGGCGACCTGGGAGATCTTGGTAAAGCCCAGTTGCCAGCTGTGGATATTGCCGTTGAAGAGATCAATGCTGCCGGTGGACCTTTGGGCTGTCCGATCACATTAAAGACTGAAGATGACGAATCCACTGCAGAAGGTGCAGTGAGAGGCGCCAATAAGCTGGTTTTGACTGATGGAGCAATCTCACTGCTGGGACTCAATTCTCTCGACATGGTCTCTCTGCTCGATTTCGCTCGCTCCAACAAAGTGCCCATCATCACCCATTGGGGTGGTACTGTGAAGCTTGACACGGAAGGTGGCGATTATGTATTCCGTGATGCATTATCCGATAGCTTTGCTGGAGTGGCTACTGCCAAATTCCTCATCGACCAAGGTTATAAGACGGCAGCAAACATGTATGAGAATAGCGAGTCACCGCAAAGCAATGCCGTTACGATGAAAAAAGCATTTGAGGCTGCTGGCGGTACAGTTGTCGCTGATGTGGCATACAATCCCGGACAGGCCTCCTACCAGGCTGAACTAGCCAAGGTATTCGAGAATCAACCTGAGATTGTGCTCCTTTCTGCTGGTACCGACTCTGCCACCACCATCATGCGTGAGTGGTTTCGTGGTAACTATGGTGGAAAATTCATTCTTGGTAGTGACCTGGGCGCAAATGAAGTCGTTTCAGGTATCGGCGCAGATATTATGGCTGGCCAATTTGGGCAGGCAGGCGCTGATGATGTGAACTCTCCTTCCTACAAACGTTATCAAGAACTCTGGAAGACCAAAACCGGTTCAGACACTGTTGCACCATATTCCAGCCCCCTGTATGATGCATTTATCCTTGAGGCGCTTGCCATTGAGATCGGTGGGGAAGCCACCGGAGAAGCGATCAATGCCAACATGAAAATGGTGACAACCGGCGAAAATCAATGTCTCTCTTTTGCAGAATGTGTGCAACTTATCCGTGAAGGTATGACCATCCAGTATATGGGAGTCTCTGGACCGCTGCAATTCAACAAATACAACAATGTTGTTGCACCCTGGTCCATCTTACAGGCAGAAGGGGAAGGCTGGAAAGTGTTCAAGTTCTACACAGCTGATAATTTTACCCTTCCCGAGTAATTTGCTTTGAAAGTTACCGTGACCGTGAAGTAGATCCAGATGCAAATACCACCCCTTTCCCAGGTTGAAAGGGGTGGTAAGAAATTTTGGTACAAGTACCAATCTCTTTACATAGATCAGGATCTGAAATCGTATCGTAGGAGTAGCACTTATGCAATATGCCGTTTATGGTCTCTTGATGGGCTGTATTCTGCTCCTAGCCACCGTGGGATTTTCGATGATACGTCGTGTCGAAGGGTTCCTTAATATTGCCCACGGACAAATGCTGGCAGTCGGGGCTTATTCTTGTTATGTATTCAACAACCTGTTGGGTTGGGGCATCGTCCCCTCAGCAATAGCTGCTGTGCTGTTAACTGCCATCCTTGGTTACCTTGTTGCTTACACAGTTTTTTTCCCTCTTACCGGAAAACCACCACTATTGATTGCCATAGCGTCTACTGGCGCTTCATATGTAATACAGGGGCTGATCGAATTGATCTTCGGCCCCAATGTTAAGCAATACAAGTTTCCTCCCATGCGTGCCATAAAAATCGGTGATCTCTCTCTGGCAGGACCAGATCAGATCGCAATGGTGGTTGCTGCAGCCATCACAGTTCTATTCCTGCATTTTCTGCTGACACGCACCGAAACCGGAAAAGCAATCCGAGCCATGGCGGCAAATTTTAACCTGGCACGCATACGAGGAATTAATACGCCAAGAATGCGAGTTTATATCTGGTTGATCGCTTCCGCCATGGGTGGATTGGCAGGTGTTATGATCGGATTGATAAGCAGGCTGGCTCCTTTCATGGGGTTTGAATATATCATGCTCATCATGATCGTTGCCATCCTGGGCGGCCTGGGAAGTATCTACGGAGCAATGGTCGCAGCTCTCATTATTGGGTTGATCACACAAATGAGTGTAATGGTCATTCCACCACAATACAGCCAGTTGTTAGCCTTTGCGTTGATCATTGTCGTTCTTCTCATACGCCCACAGGGTATTTTCAAGGAGGCTTAAACATGACGAATATCTTATTGTTCCTGGCGAGCGTACTCGCCTTGATGGGTATTTATGCACTCCTCACCCTGGCTGTAAATCTTCATTATGGATATGCCGGTCTGCTTAGTTTTGGGATCGTGGGTTTTGCAGCAGTAGGAGCCTATACTTATGCTATCGTCACCAGGGGGGCACCTGTTGGTGAAGATGTTTATCTTTTCTACTTTAATCAACCATGGTGGGTCGGCTTTCTGGCAGCTGGATTGGTGACCACACTATTTGCCTTCATCATCGGACTACCCACACTAAGGGTTGAAGGCGATTATTTGTTGATCGTCACCTTCGCTTTCGCAGAAGTGATCCAGGATCTATTATCCAATGAGGGGTGGCTTACAAATGGCACACGCGGATTCATCAATATCCAGATGCCTTTTCGTGAATTGATGCCAGGGAGAAATTACACATTCTTTCTAGCCTTCCTCATTATAGTCATTGTTGCCATCGTTTACCTGTTCTCCCAACGGTTAGGTACATCCCCCTTTGGAAGAACTCTACGCGCCATACGTGATAACGAACCAGCAACACTGGCTGTTGGAAAAAGTGTATATAGTTTCAAAATGCGGACATTTCTACTTGGTGCAGCCATCTGCGGATTTGCCGGAGCCATGTATACCTGGTATATGACACTCGCCATGCCTTCAATATTTGGAATGAGTGTCTCTTTCACTGCCTGGATCGCTCTCATAGTTGGCGGTCAGGGGAATAATAAGGGTGCCATCGTGGGGACTGTCGTCCTTTTGGGTGTCCAGCAAGCAATCAAATTCATTTCACTTACCCCAAACATGGCTCCCATCATCTCATCCATCCAGCTGATATTGGAAGGACTTGTGCTGATCGTGATCCTTCGTTTCTGGCCCAGGGGATTAATTCCAGAAAATAGTCCAAAGCCGCCTAAACCTGCGGTAGTTAAGGAGGCGGTATGAGTGCGTTGCTGCAAGTAGAAGGTGTTTCCAAGTATTTTGGTGGATTGAAAGCTATTGATGACTGCACATTGACCGTGGAACAGGGAAGCATAACTGCCCTGATCGGTCCCAACGGATCTGGAAAAACGACTTTGTTCAATGTCGTCACTGGATTTCAAAAAACAACCAAAGGGCGGGTGCTTTTTGAAGGAAATGACATTACAAACCTCCCGGCACAACGCATTGCCAACCTTGGTATTGCCCGTACTTTCCAGGTATCCTCCCTCTTCCCCAAATTGACTGTATGGGAGAATTTAATGGTGGCATACCCTCACCAGAAAGGGGAAAGTCTGTGGGCTGTATTCTCCGGAAAGGGGCAAATTCGTGATCAGGAGTCAACCCAAATTGAAAAAGCACAGCGCATCGCTGAACGGATAGGGCTTGCCCAAAAATTTGAAGAAATGGCAGCCAATCTTAGCGCTCCTGAAGCCCGCGTGCTTGAGATCGGCAGGCAACTCATGTTTTCTCCAAGATTGATCATGCTTGATGAGCCATCAAGCGGTGTCAATCCAGCCATGCTTGATATTCTAGCCAATATGATCATCGAATTGAACAAGGAAGGAATGACCTTTTTTATCATCGGACACAATTTGAGCTTTATTATGAAACTAAGTCACTACATGCATGTTCTACATTACAGCAAGTTAATCGCCTCTGGCACCCCTCAAGACGTGGCACGCGATGAGCGGGTCATTGAAGCTTATATGGGGGTGCGCCAATGAGCATTTTAACGATTAACTCCCTTGAATCCGGTTATGGGCGGCTGCCCATTCTACATGGGATTGACCTGCACGTTGAAGAAGGCGAACTTGTGGCTTTGATCGGTCCAAATGGATCTGGCAAGTCCACCCTATTACAGACGATCGCAGGCTTGTTGCCGTGCTGGAAAGGGCTGGTTGAATTTGATGGAAAGCGTATCCATGACTATGAGCCAAGCAAGCTTCCAACTTGGGGACTCGGGTATGTACCACAGGAAAAGAATGTCTTCCCAAATCTGACGGTGGCTGAGAACCTCGAGATGGCAGCTGCGCTTTTAAAGGACCGCACCCCAAAGATCAAAGCAGCTTACGAGCGATTTCCAATCCTTGGCGAACGTCAGAAACAACTGGCACGAACACTTTCAGGTGGTGAACGCCAAATGCTTGCCATTGCCAGCGCCTTGATGCTTTCCCCAAGACTCTTGATGATAGACGAGCCGACAACAGGTCTTGCTCCGAAAATTGGGGAAGAAGTGATCCAACTAATCCTGGAGATCAACCAGGGAGGCACAGCCATACTCTGGGTGGTGGAGGAAAATCCGAGCAGTGTATTAACGCATTGCCCACGGGTCTACCTGATCGAATCCGGCCAGATCCGTCGCACCGACAGCGGGCAAAATCTGCTGAATGATCCTAAATTTGCAGAGCTCTTCCTGGGTGTATCCTGATCTGTGGTAATAATAAATATGACTAACAAGTAGGGATCGCATAAGAAATTACCTTACAAAAAGAAACCAGCTATGAAAATTGACCGGTTAGAAATACGTATTGCAGGATTCGGTGGTCAGGGAGTTGTGACCATGGGAAGGGTTCTCGGAGTTGCTTTCACGATCCATGAAGGCATCAATTCAGTAAATACTCATTCCTATGGTCCTGAATCGAGGGGGGGCTCCTGCCGATCGGAGGTTGTGGTTTCCCAGGGAGAAATCCATTATCCGAGTGTACGAAAAGCTGATATTTTGGTAGCCCTATCCCAAGTGGCTTTGAACATGTACCATCAGGATCTTAAAGCTGATGGGATCCTGTTAATTGATCCAAATTCGGTGAAAGATGTCCCGGACGATCATGTTTGCTATGAGGTTCCAGCCATGGCAATCGCCAGTTCCATAGGTGATGTAAAATACCAAAATTCAGTGGTTCTTGGCGCATTGGCTGCATTATTAAAATCCAAGATAAAAAAGGAATCTCTTAGATTAGCCGTTTCTAAAAACGTTCCCCCTGGAACCATTGAGAGCAATCTCGCAGCTTTTGAACAAGGCTGGACGCACATTATGAAAGCAGATATGATAATTGCTAAATGTGATAAAGGATAATTGAATGGTAGAAAAAGCTGCGAAAATTAATAATCAACAAAGTAATCTCAGCCTGCCGTACATTAAGACAGGCAGGCATTACCTTGAAGGAAGTGAAGCTTGTATCGAAGGAGCACTCCTGGCAGGGATGAAAGTTTATGCAGGATACCCAATTACACCTGCCTCGGAAATCATGGAACATGCATCACGAAGACTTCCACAGTTTGGAGGACGCTTCATCCAGATGGAAGATGAAATATCGGCTGTTTGCACCCTGGTCGGCGCATCCTGGGCAGGTGCAAAAGCGATGACTGCGACTTCCAGCCCGGGCTTTTCACTGATGCAGGAAACAATCAGTTTTTCGATCATGACAGAAACTCCTCTCGTAATTGTGGATGTCCAAAGACCTGGGCCAGGACAGGGATATATCACTACCAGCCAGGAGGATGTCATGCAAGCCAGATATGGGCATCATGGAGAAGGTCCCATTATTGCATTGGCCCCCAGCTCTGTACAGGATATGTTCAATTTAACGATCGAGGCGTTTAACTTATCTGAAAAATGGCGCACTCCTGTCCTGATCATGACCGAAGAAACAGTGGCGCATTTACGTGAGCAACTTATAGTGCCCGACCTGAATACGATCGAAATAACCAAGCGAAAGAAACCTCAGGACCTGGAGATTCCCCCTGAAGCATATCTTCCATATGGTCATGATCTTGTACCTCCAATGGCAAATTTTGGAGAGGGATACAATATCAACCATGTTGGCCTGGTGCACAGTGAAGACGGGAATGTAAGCAATTATTCCTTAAAAGTTCACCTGGAAAACATCGAGAGGCTTCATCAGAAAATTGAGAAAAATGTAAATGAAATTTCCAGGATCGAATTTCAGTTTCTCGATGATTGTGATCACTTGCTTGTATGCTACGGATCTGTGGCACGAACCAGCCTTGAAGCAGTAAAAGAGCTGCGCTCGATGCATGGTATTAAAATTGGTTTTATCCGCCTGGTGACTTTATGGCCCTTCCCCGAGGAGAAATTACGAAGTTTGATCTCAAAAGTAAAAAGCGTTTTTGTTCCAGAGATGAATATGGGAATGATCAAACATCCCATCACCGAAGCTCTGCGTGACCGATGTGATCAAGTAATATCCATGCCTGAGATCGGAGCATTACACAGCCCTGAAAAACTGATCGAACAAATTGTAAAGAGGGCATCATGTTAAAACATCCGATGCTCAAATATATTAGAGAAGATGGACCAGCCGGTAAGCGATTACCCTTTATCCTTTGTCCCGGTTGTGGAGCTGGCCAGGTGCTCAATTACACTTTACAAGCTGTGGATGACATCATAAATAAATCCGGAGCCAAAAAGGAAGATTTCGTTTTTATTTCCGGTATCGGTTGTTCATCCCGGCTTACCAGCCATTATCTGAATTTCGATTCCGGATGGACACTACATGGACGGGCGATCCCTATTGCCACAGGTGTCCTTCTGGCGAATCCAGACCTGAAAGTGATCGTATTTACGGGAGATGGGGATGCAGCAGCCATCGGTGGAAACCATTTCATTCATGCGTTTCGCAGAAACATCAATATCACCGTAATCTGTGTAAACAATGGTCTTTATGGCATGACTGGAGGGCAGGTCGCACCGACAACGCAACCTTTCTCGATCACCCCCACAACCCCATATGGTAATATTGAAGACCAATTCGATCTTTGTAAACTGGCTGAAACGGCCGGAGCAACCTATGTCAGTCGATGGACGACTGCCCATCCCATGCAGGCGATCAAAGCGATTAAAAAAGGGATCGCCAATAAAGGTGCATCCTTTATCGAGATACTGTCCCAATGTCCCGTTCATGAACATAAAACACCTGTTGAAATGATCAAAAGCCTGAAGGAAAGGACTGATTCCATCGATAAATCCAAGAACAGTGGAAAAATCCCAATCGGTGAATTTTATTATTCACCACGTCCCGAATGGACAGACAGGTATGAAGCGATCATTGAGAAGTGCATTGAGAGAACCTTATGATCGAAATAGTAATTAACCCTGATTATTGCAAAGGGTGCAGCATCTGTATCTCATTCTGTAACAGGAAAGTATTGCAACCCTCGAATCAGATGAATTCAAAGGGATATATTCTCCCCGAAGCTGTTAACATCGAATTTTGCACGCAATGCAAACTATGTGAAATCGTTTGCCCTGATCTGGCTATCGCTGTAACCAGTAAATTGAAAATTATAGAGGATTAATGGATTCTGAAAATTTAAAGAACGATGCTTTCAGCAAAGTTCACCACATTTGTATTGTCGTCAAAGATATTGAAAAAACAATGAGCTATTATGAATCTATCGGCATCGGCTCCTGGAAAGAATACCCTCCCCTGGTTGAATATTCAAAACTAAATGTTATCGATAAAAAAGGATTCTTCTCAACCCGGATTGTCTACACCGAAATCGGAAATTTGCAACTCCAACTCGTTCAACCCGGCGAGGGAGAGACAATTTATAAGGATTTTCTCGAAACCAAGGGAGAAGGCGTCTTTCATATCGGCTTTGAAGTGGTGAATATCGAACGCGCCGAGAAACAATTATCAGAGAAAGACTTGAAAATACTTGCAAGTGGCCGCCGGGAGGACGGATCTGGATTCAACTACTATGATACCAGGCAGGACGCTGGTGTAACCTTGTTGATCCGGCAGACTAAAAACCAAGCTTAACTTATTGATGTTGGAGAAAATAATCTCAATCAGATCGGATCTGATGCAGACCTAATTCCAATGAAAGTCCAGAGTTACAAGCCTGGTGATAATCAATGTGCATTAAGGATGATCTTAACTCCAGCGGTTTATCCATAAACTGTTTTCTTTCATATACATACAATGATCAATTGGTTGTCAATGCGAGTCAATTTGCGATGGACCAAAGCAAGATGAGTCCGCTTGATTTTTCAGTAGAAGGCAGGCTGTTGTCATTTCTTGTAGAACTGGTTGCATCATTCGTTTCCACCTTCTAATTATTGGATGCAATCCTGGATGTTCGTATTTCCCTTTCATTGTCATTCCTCCTTTCCCTGGAGGATACAAGGGAGAAGAATGGCAATGAAAGACTCGTATGTTGAACTGTTAAATTGTAGCTTGCTTGTTTCTGATTTTGTTGAGGAATGGATCAAAAAGAAAAGGGTTTGTTCAACAAAAGCGAGGTTGAACAAACCCTGAACTATTTAATTACACAGTCTACTCGGATGGCAGGCGATGCCCCGTACCACCAACAATATTCTTACAACTGAGCACTTCTGTATCATCAATGGCTGTGACTTGATGCTCGACCATGGGAGGCGAATTGAAAGCCTGCCCAGGTCCAAGCTCAGCAATCTCTTCGCCGAAGCGAACCCGTAATTTTCCGCTGATCACGTACATAACTTGTTCCTGTGGGTGGGCATGCGGAACTGCTCCTTCACCTGCCTTGAAGTGAAGTAATCCGACTTCAATTGATTCGCCTGTTAACAATCCCCCGAATGCTGTGGAATATTTGGAAGTTACGAATTCCTGAGGAAGTTCCTTAAAATTATAGAAATACATGGGTTTTCTCCTTATTTGGATAAAATTATTTTTGCAGCAACTTCATGGCGTTTCCGCCTAAGATCAAGTCTCGTTCAGATTGGCTCAAACCTGGAACCTGATCTACAATTCCGATCGGATCTTCATAACCCATATCAAATGGATAATCCGTACCCAACATGACATGGTCCGCTCCCACCATGTCAATCAAGAAACGAAGGGTTGGAATATAGTGGGTTATGATGTCATAATAGAACATGCCGAGATAGGTACTAGGTGGTTTGGAGATCTTCTTTTTGGGCTCATCACGCACCATGTACCCATGCTCAAGGCGACCACGCAGATAAGGCAAGACACCACCGGCATGCGCCAGGACAATTTTTAGACCAGGATAATCTTCCATCATCCCTGAAAAGATCATATGGGCAGCAAAAACAGTGGTTTCCATAGGATTTCCAAGAAAATTCTTAAGGTAATATCCATTCATTCGCTCACTACCCAATTGTTTGAAAAATGCCGGGTGAATGAAAACGACAGCTCCCAGCGACTCCGCAGCTTCCCAAAATGGTCGGTATTTCTCTGAACCCAGGTCCTCCCCATTGACATTGCTGGCAAGCTCTACACCTGATAAATTCAACTCTTTCATCAAGCGCGTCAATTCCTTAACCGCCAGGTTTACATCCTGCATTGGGAGTGTTCCCAACCCGGCAAGATGGCGGGGATGAGTTTGGACTACGCGAGCAAGTCCATCATTCTGGATCATACTGGCGAGTTCTCCTTCCGATGCAGGTAATTCATAAAAAAATGCATAGGGCGGCGTGGATAATACTGCAAGGTCAAGTCCAGATTCCACCACTGATCTTTCGATCTGATCTGCTTCAATTATTCTTTTGAATGCAGGACCATTCACAAAGGATTTGCTGCGAATCAGGTAACCACCACTCGGATGGGGGGTCAACATTGGGCGCCAGTCTTCAGGGCCATGATCTGACATAATCTCGGGAACCAACATGTGTGCGTGGATATCTACCTTCATTTCAAATAAATTCCTTTCTAAATTATTTTGGTTATAATTTTATCCATCAATCCTGAGACCTACCAATTAAATTGGTATCCCTGATCAGGATATTAATCGCATATATATATCATCCGAGGTTTGCCTGATCCAACTTTTCCAAACTATCCAAGGATATTTTTTGAGGCAGGAGGATCCCACAGCAAACTGCCACCAACGCAAGAATTCCAAACACCATAAGGGCGACCTGTAACCCGACATGGTCAGCGATCCAGCCAGTCAGGGCTACTCCAATCGCACCGATCGTAAAGCTGATACCGAGAATCAGGCCGGATGCAAGGCTGGTACCTCTTGGTAGGTAGGATTGCCCTATCAAGAGGATGGCAGCCACGGGTAAACCCACCAAAAAACCCGCCAGAGATGAAAAGATGCCAATATTTCCTGAATTTGAATATGCAACCAGAAACAAGGCAGGCACAAGCAGGAATAATGCCATCATAACAAGGTTGCGAGGTCCAAATTTATCCATTATGGCACCCCCCACCAATACACCGGCTGAATTTATGATCAGCATTGTTGAAAGCCAATAAGTCGCCTGGGCTCGGGAAAACCCCAACCCCGTCATTTGAAGGGGGATAAAATTGGATAAACCTGTGTAGATCCATGTTCGAGCCCCACTGAGTACCACCAGAACAATGATCGCCCCAAGAATGGAAACAGGTATTCCCAGGTCTGCCAATTCATGTTTAATATTCATACCTTCAGTTTGCCTGACCTCTCCAACCCCGAATGGATTGGTTAATATTACAAGCAATGCAGCCAGGAACAACGCTACCGAGGAGATGACCAATGTTCCATGGAGACCAATTCTTTCAAATACAGCCGAGGCCAAGAGGGGTCCCACTGCATATCCGATACTTCCTCCAACCAGGAAAATTGACATGCCCGATCCGCGACCCAGGCTCTTAACATGAGCAGCAGCGCTAGCTCCAGCCGGATGAAATGAGGAGGAACCAAAAGCAGCCAGCGTGGCAAGAAGCAATAACGTCAGAAACGTAGGTGCAAACCCAAGCCCTGTGCCCAATAAGGCGATCCAGAATAGGCCACCAATGGCAAATTTTTTTGGTCCCCACCGATCTGCCATGAAACCAAAGAAAGGTTGGGAAAGCGAAAGACCGAAATTATAAACTCCCGCCAACAACCCGATCTGGGTTAAAGAGAGATCGAGGGATTGGCGCTGATAGAGCAATATCACCGGCAACATACCAGAATGCAGATCCACCAAGAAATGCATCAGAGTCAGTGCCACCAACTCATGCGATCTGCCTGATGAATAGTCATTAAGTCTCCGGGTTAAATCTGACGCATGCTGCAAAGTCATAAAGAAATTTTCTCCATCAATTCGATCAAAACACCGTTGGTTGATCCGGGATCTATGAAGGCGATCCGACCTGTGGCTCCAATACGGGGAACCTCATCCAGCATTTTCAAACCACTTTCCCTGACATTCTGAATAATAGCATCCAGATTTGAAACTTCAAAACAAATGTGGTGCAAACCCTCTCCTTTTTCTTTGAGAAAATCTGCAATATTACTTCCATCAGCATTGGGTTGGAGTAATTCCAATTCTGTATCACCCAATGGTAGAAAAGCTACTGTCACTGGCTTGGTTGGGAGATCCAGAATTTTTTCGACCTTCATTCCAAGCAATTCATACGGCCGGAGAGCTTCCTGGATATTCCCGACAACAATTCCTATATGGTCCAATCTTTTCAACAATTGTTCAAGCTCCAGGAGCATCCAGCACACTGGCTGCGATCGTTTGGAATTCATCCACGCTGAGAAGACACTTGTTTTCCAAGGAGAATTGTTTTACTTTTACCAGGATATCCATTACATCAACTTCACTGGCATTACCCATTTTCAACTTATCCAACCAGAATTTAATAGAATCCACGCCACTGCCTTTACCAAGGACCACATCCACGGGTTGATTTCCCACCATTTCCCAACGGAAGGGGAATACTTCGGTTATATCCTGATGACCGCAATTGCGCACCCAACTGGTGATAATGCCGGATTCGACGTTGTAAAGCATATCCCCAACAACCGGACGATTGGAAGGAATGACCGCACCTGAAAGTTGACGAACCAAAGTTGCCAGGTCTGTCAGTACACTCAAATCCATGCCTGTATCACAATTGTACATGGTTCGCAGTGCCATCACAGTTTCTTCAAGTGGTGTATTGCCAGCTCGTTCTCCAATACCAAGGACAGTGGAGTGGATCACCTCAATGCCAGAGGCCACACCCAAAATGGTATTGGCAACTCCCATTCCAAAATCCATATGAAAGTGTGCTTCAAGGGGTTGCTTAATTCGGGCACGGATCTTTTGGACCAGGTAAGGGATGGCATGTGGTGAAAGAACGCCGAAGGTGTCCACAACCGCCAGAGCATCCATGTGGCCTTCATTGGATACGCGTGTGATCAGATCGAGGAACCAATCGATCTCTGCCCGGGAAGAATCGATCGGGAAAAAGACTACATACAATCCTTGCTCATGGGCATAGCGGGTGGATTCGATGGATAATTCGATCGCTTTCTCCAATTCCCAGCGATAAGCCTTTTGGACAATGTGCTGGCTGGAAGGAACTTCCATGATCACACCTTTGACACCACAGTCCACAGAGCGCTTTACATCATCCACCATGCAGCGGGCAAAGGCAAAAATATCAGGTCCCAAATTAAGTTTAACGATCTCCTTGATCGCAGCTTCGTCTGAAGGTGAAACAGCCGGCATGCCCGCTTCGATTCGATGAATGCCTGCTTCTGCTAATTTTTCAGCAATACGGACCTTGTCATCTTTTGTGAAAACAACTCCAGCCTGTTGCTCGCCATCACGAAGCGTTATGTCATGAAATTTAACTTTTGGGGGAATTAATATGCTTGAAGTTACTTCCGGGCTAAAATTCCAAGGTGAAGTGAACCAATCATCTGTATGCCAGGGTTGCGTCATTTGGAAATCCTTTCTTGATCAATCTAGTATTTCAATCAGGAGGAGGAAAGTGGCGTTCCTTCCTCCTCCTGTTCTTGGATCTTTATTGACCGAACAGGTCAATAATCGGGTAATTTACCAATTTAATTCTGCGGCCAGAAATCCGGAGCATGTTCACACATGGTGAAATTCACATTTCCATCTTCAGTTACCAGTACATTTTCTTCCAATCGGACGGTCTGCTCAAGGAGGGGGTGTCCGGCAAATGTCTCCACTGCAAAGTACATATTTGGTTTGATCTCGGCCGGGTAGTCCATTGCATATGCCCGCGAGATCCACATGCCTTCATACAGGGTCAGGCCAATGCTGTGGGCAAATTGCTGCAATGTGACGGTGCCGAATTTGTCATCATCGTAATACGGAAAAGCACGGGCAACATCCGCAGTTGTTTTACCGGGTTTTAATTGAGCGATCCCGGCATAAAGGGATTCGTGGCATTCTTTGTAGAGATCGAGTTCTTTTTGAGATGGTTTTGCAGCAACCTTGAAGCACCTGACAAAATCGATGAAATAACCAGATGGACCAATTGCATTGATATCAACGATCACCATGTCACCCTGCCGAATAATCTTATCGGTTGCCCAACGGCGGTACGGGCTGGTATTACCCCCTGAGGCAACGATGATATCGTAAATTACTTCGCAACCCTGAGTGATCATGAATTCATGTACTTTTGCTTCAATGTCACGTTCCCGAACTCCGGGTTTCGCCCATTCATTCATAACACGCCACATGGCTGCATCACCTATGGTGCTGGCCTGCTTGAGCAACTCGATCTCATCGGGTGTCTTGACGACGCGAGCTGCTGACATGGCTGGCCATCCATTAACTACATTTATGCCCTTATCCACAAATGCTCGATAGGCCGGCATATCAAGGTTATCAATGCCGATCTTTTCTTTATCAACTTTGAACTTCTTGAGCACATCAATAACCGTATCGGCCATGCGTGCCACCATCATGGGTTGTGCACCTTCTGTCCATTGCCAGGTAATGGCAGGTTCAATTCTGCCTTCCATCCAAGGAAGGTCGATCTTTGCACATTCCAGGTCTGAACCAGCAGTTTCGAAAAGCACTGGTTCTCCGCCGCGTGGCAATACCGCATAGCGAATGTTAATGTTGTACTTCCAGTTGCCCTGATAAGAACCGGTAACATAGCGAATATTTGCACCTGCGAATAAGACCAAGGCTCCCAGGTCAAATTTTTCCAGTTGTTCCTTGGCACGCTCCAGACGCTGTTCACGCAAACGCAGAGGGTCAACACGAGCTTGCCAATCCGCGATCGTTGTACTGTACACACGACGTGGTAGGGTATGGTGAGGTTTGCCGATAAAGCTGAGATCCATTGTTTACTCCTTTTTTTGGATAAGATCAATTTTTTATGACGAACAACATTTCCAATTGAACTGTAAAACTTCGTGCTGTCTGCCGCAGACCTATAGCTGTACGGGCATGCCTACCAGCCTCTCCGAAAACGGCAACCAGCAGATCAGATGCACCATTTAGAACTTCTGGTTGTTGGGTAAATCCTTCGTCGCTATGGACATATCCGGTCACCTTCAAAACCTGCTTTACATCCTCAAGGGAAGCGACACTGGTCAAAGCAGCCAGGCAATTCAACGCAGCCAAACGGGCTGCTTGCTGACCCTGCTCAACCGAATAATCGCTGGTCATGCGACCGATATATTTTTCATCTCCTTTCCCTACTGACCCATGTCCGGAAACATAGACCACATCTCCATGTCGTATGGCGGGCAGGTAATTTGCTATCGGTGTTGGAATTGATGGCAGTTCCAAACCGAGGGCACGTAATCGTGAAAGCGGACTTTCTACTTTACCCATGGTTCTTCAACAAAGGTCGTTCCGGAGGCTTCTTTGTTAGGCACGTTACCATATGCAAATATGAGAGCCGCCGATTCATCAAGGCTTGTATTTTCAAGGCCGTGGATCTCGCCTTTGGGAATATGAACAAAAGACCCTACCTTAACAACTGTTAGATCACGATTCTCACCAAGGTAGATATTTAGTTCACCTTTGAGGATAAAAAAACCAGCTTCTGCATTGGGGTGAAAATGTGCCGGGTTTCGGACACCAGGCGGGATGATGGTGTAACCCATGGTCAGTTCTTTTGACCCACAAGTGGTATCATTGATACCGATACGAATATCGAGACCTTTTTCATAATCCAGGTCAGGTGTAATTTGGTCTTGCGGTATTATGTGTGCCATTTTATGTCCTTATTTGATTTTATTCTTCGATTAACTCGGGTTCCTGCCAATCTGCCATGATGCCTTTTAGGACATGGTCCGTATGGTCCTTGATCAATTTTTCCGCCAGTTCAGGATCGTGGCTTGCGAGAGCATCATACAAGGCACGATGATCCTCGTGAACGATCTCCACACGCCCGACAGGATCCAGATAAAGACGGGCGACGGTCTCCATCATATTTCGAAATTTCATGACGAGGGCGGCTGTATGTGGTTGATTAGAGGCTTCCAGAATTGCTGAGTGGAATGATGAGTTTAAACGATAGTATTGTTCAGGTTCATGGCGGGCTGTTTCAAGTTTCTTTAACCCTTTAAGGATCTTCTCCAATTGTTTAGGAGTCGCTCGCTCGGCAGCAGCCCGGCAAGCCATGCCTTCCAACACAGCCCGTACCTTCATGATCTCTTCAACATCCTTCCGGGTTAGTTCAGTTACAATGACACCTCGTCTCTGTTCAAAAGTAACCAATCCTTCAGCTGCCAAAGTTCGAAAAGCTTCGCGTACAGGGATACGACTGACTCCAAATTGGGTAGCAATTTCATCCTGAACCAGACGTTCTCCAGGTTTAAGGCTGCCATCCAAAATGGACTCTCTCAAGCTGTCCACCACCACTTTTTGGATCGTTGGAATCGTTTTTTCAAGCATTAGGCACCTCTTATTGGGAATCGTAAACCGAAAAACCCTGCGATTGGACCAATTTTTTATAATCTTCTTTTATTTCTGCGGTCAGTGGACCGGTCTTGCCATCAGCAATCACTCTCCCATCAATTTCGCCAACAGCAGCAATCTCACTGGCAGTACCTGCAACAAAGACTTCATCAGCAGTATACAGATCAGACAATGAAACCGGCCGTTCCTGGACCTGACCAAATTTTCCCGCAGACAGTTCGATAACAACCTGCCGAGTTATTCCAGGTAAGGCTGCAGTTAATTCAGGTGTGATCAATTTTTTATCTTTGACCAGGAAAATATTGCTGGCAGTAGCTTCAACCACAAAACCAGAAGGATCGAGCATCAAGGCATCATCTGCATTAAATGCATTCGCCTGCAACTTGGCCATGATGTTATCCAGGTAATTCAACGATTTTATCCGCCCATCAATCGATAAAGGAGCTTTCCGACGAATGGCTGCTGTGAGCAGACGAACGCTTTTATCCCCAAATGTTGGCGGGGCAGCTGATGCCAGGACGATCACACTAGAGCGAATGGTGCGGCGTGGGTCAAGACCCGGTTTTCCGGGACCACGAGTAACAACCGGCCTTATATGGGCATCCCTGAGGTTATTTGCACGCAGCGTGGCAACGATTGCCCCGGCAAATTGTTCGGGTGTGTAAGGCATGGTCAGTTGAATGGCTCGAGCTGAATCAAATAAACGGTCAAGGTGGGCTTCAAGTTTGAAAATCTTTCCGTCATAAACCCGGATGCCTTCATAGATGCCATCGCCATACAACAAACCATGATCCCAAACAGATATGCTGGCATCATTTCTATTAACCAGGCTACCATCCATAAATACCCACAAGTCAAACGTATCTTTCATGCTTTCTGAAAGAGGCACAACAGGTGGCCAAGTAAGATCTAGAACGATCGGTTCTTTTATCATTTATTACCTCACCATATGCCGAAAGGTACAGATATCAAACAATTCCTGAAGATCTGGTTCGTTCTCTAAATTAAGAATTATATCTTTGGTCCGTTCTATCTGAGCATCTGACAAAATTCCCCGGCAGTACTTTCGATAAATATCAACGCTTTGATCCATACTGAGCGGGAATTTTGGACCACCATAAGGTTGCTCAAGGGCTTCGGATATGAACTCGCCATTCTTTAGTTTTACATCGACCCTTCCTTCTCCTGCAAAATAGCGTTTTGGATATTCGGGATGATAAACCACTTTGATCTTCTCCCGTACTTCCGCCAAGACTGGATCACTGATTGCTACATCCGTGCAGGTGTCCAAACCACACTCACCATGAACCAACTGGTAAGCCAGAATGTGCTGGGTGCTGAAACGACTGTCCTCAGCATCTTTCGGGTTTGCCCGATCGACCACATTACGCAATTCGTCAAAATGCAGGGTGATCTCGTCCACATCCTTATTGTTAAATTTGTAAGCTTTCATCATGTCCGCCATAACATCCACAAAATTGTGGGTGAAGAAACAGAAACCCCATTTTTTGATCCAGGTGTCATTGGTGTAATAAGGCGCATGACCGAGACCTTCCGTCATTTTGGAGAACTCGATATTCTTATCTCCTCCAGTCAGCATATCCAGGCATTTTTCAATGACCGGATTACTGGTTGCACCGGCTTTGGCCATGATGACATTCAAGATGGCATTACGACAAACTGTGGCGGACTCCCAGAAGTGCGCATCCGTTCCCCAGGTGTGGATATAACCTAATCCCTGCACCATTGCCAATCCAAAGGAAGCCTTGATCTGGTCTTCGGTCAATTCAAAAGCCTTGGCACAACTAGCTGTTGCACCGTAAATTCCAATAAAAGGCAGGTTGCAGATACCAATCGGGTCTGTACCGACAGAAGCCCAGTATGCGATCCGATTTTGCATTTCCTGGCCAACATATAAGGCAACGACTGTTTCTTTTCCAGAAAGTTTCCATTTATCCGCAGCAGTTAATAAGGCTGGCCAAGTGGTGACATCACTGATCCCACCTCCAGGGAACTGATCGTCTTCCATTTCAGAAGCGTGACCAAAAAAACCATTTATCAGTGCAGCCTGAGCAACATCAGTTTTAAACCCCAAACCGTAGACACCACTTTCCGGACGACCGAGATTATCTTTTACATAGTGGATCACTTTTTTACTGGTGGGTGCAGTTGATCCGACCAGTATTCCCATTACCTGTTTTAGAGTCAATTTTTTAATATGGTCAACAACCGATGGATCAACATCCTGTATCTCGGTATGCGCTACGAACTTTGCGAATTTTTCAGCAAGTTCCATCAAATCCTCCAAAGAAAAATTATATTATTGCTCTATAGATCAACCCGGCAAAGGTTCAGGGCATCTTCATCCAATTCCACACCCAACCCAGGTTTTTCCGGTGGCAGGTACGACCCATCAACTGGTTTTATTCGTTCAGTAACAACATCCTGCCTATTGGCATGCGGATATATACCCGTGTCCCATGTTAGACCTGGAAGACTGACTGCCAAGTGGATCTCGGCGGCTGCACTGATACTTGTTTGCCCGGGCATACCTCCCAGATGAAGACCCAAATTGGCCGCCCGGGTTACCGCTGCAAGTTTTAGACAGCCAGAAATTCCACCCGCTTTCATAATTTTCATGACAAAACCATCTGCAGCGGCCAGTTGTATGTACCTTAAAGCATCTTCTGCGTTGAAAACACCTTCATCCGGGGCAACTGGCGTGTTAACATTACGAGCGACCAGGGCCATTCCATGCACATCTGTACGAGAAACCGGTTGCTCAATAAATTGAAGATGGCAATCTTCGACACCTTTCAATAATTGGATGGCGAGCTTTGGGCTCCAAGCCTGATTCGCATCTGCCCGCAGGTGGACATGATCACCAATCCTATCGCGAACCATTTGGATTCGTTGGATATCCTTCTCGAGGGATGCCACTCCCACCTTGATCTTGATCGACTTGAAACCCTGCTGTACCCCTTTCATCGCTTCATCTGCTGCTTTTTCAGGCTCTTCTGAAGATATAGCCCAGGTGGAGTTGACATGTTCTCTTAACTTACCACCCAACAAATGATATAAAGGAACATTCAAGGATTGGGCAAGCAGGTCATACAAGGCCATGTCGATGCAGGACTTTGCAGAAGGGTTTCCATATAATACCCTGTCCATCTTTACCAAATTTTCTTGCATATTATGAACATCACTGCCAAGCAACAAAGGAGCAAGGAACCCATCAATTGCAGCCTTTACCCCGGCCTGGGTCTCACCCGAGAAATAAGGAGCAATCACTGCTTCACCCAATCCGGTCAACCCATCATCCGTGTGCATTCGAACAATTATCGAATCGCGCCTGGATACCGATGCAACCGCCATTTTTAGAGGGTGGTTCAAGGGAATTGCTACGGGTATTGCTTCTACCGCAGTGATCTTCATCGGGTCCCTGTCATCGAACTCTACTAGTTCAAACCCAATTCAGCCAATTCTTCAGCTCGAATTGACTGCATTTTTTGCAAGTGTTGAAGGATGTCAGAATAAAAATAGATGAACTCGCGTTCGGTCAAATTGCGAGGGCGAGGTAGATCAATTTTTAGATCAGCGAAAATACGACCATGGTAATCCAGCATGATCAAGCGATCACCCAATTCCACAGCTTCCTGCATATCATGGGTAACAAAAAGGATGGTTCGGTGAGTTTCTTCCCAAATGCGCAGCATTTCTTCACGCATTCCACCGGCAGTGATCTCATCCAGGTGGCTGAAAGGTTCGTCCATCAGGAGAACTGCGGGTTCAATACATAATGCACGTGCAATGCCCGCCCGCTGTTGCATACCCCCGGATAACTGGTAAGGAAATTTATGACGCACATTCTTTAATCCCACCATTTCAAGATATTTCAAGACACGCTTTGAGTGAGTTTCTTCATCGATGTCATTTGGCCGAACAAACAAGAGGTTCTGTTCAATTGTCTGCCAGGGTAAAAGGCGCGGGCTTTGGAAAACATAGCCCAAGCGCGTGGAGCTATCATTGCTGCAATTAACCTCTGCAATACCAGATGTGATCGATTCAATTCCAGCGAGAACATTCAACAATGTGCTCTTACCACAACCGGAAAAGCCTACGATTGTCGTTAAACTTGATTCTTCAACTTCAAAACTTACATTATCGAGAACACGCAATTCACCAAAGTTCTTGACCAGATCTTTAACTTTAACTGCACTTGTTTTCATTTCACCACCTCAGAAATATTTGGCCGCCAACGTGCAAAACGCCGCTCAGCCGGCACAAGGATACCGTACTCGATCACCAACATCACGAAACCAAACAAGAGAGACCAAGCGAGGATTCCACGCACAGCAAACATTTGGAAATTGAATCGGATCATGTAGCCAATACCACTGGTGGCTCCGAATACTTCTGTCAGAACCGATACTTTCCATGCGATAGTGAACCCTGTTCGAATAGCAGCCAGAAAGTGTGGCAACAGAGAAGGCATGATCACATTCTTGATAACTTTCCATTTTCCAACTTTATAAGCCTGGGTCATATCAAGGATATCCTTATCCATTGCTTTCACCCCTTCACGAATGTTCACAGCAATGAAGGGATATGAAGCGAACAGGATCGCCATGACCGGCGCCATTAGGTTGGTGCCAAAAATCACCACTGAAAGCAGGGCGTAGACAAGGCCGGGCAGGGATAAACCCAGAACGATAACATCCTTGAAGAACTCATTCCAGAACCAACGGCTACCGGACATTACTCCGACAATCAGACCCATGGTCATTGCCAACGTAAATCCGATCAGGAGCCTTGCCATACTATCTCCCAATTGCACGAAAAACTCGCCAGAAACCAGAACATCCCACATGACTGCCGCCGTGCGAATTGGAGATGGAACAAGGCCATGTCCACCCAGTAATAAAGAGATTGTCTGCCAGAAGATCAGAACCAAAACGATAGCCAGCCAACCTTTATGGTTGACAAGTCCCTTGAGATACTTTGCAACACGTTTGCCCACGGTAGTGGAAGATTGGTTTGTCGATACACTCAATGCAACACTCATTTCAACCTCCAATACCTAGATTACCTGTTTAACCTGAGGGCGCCAACGTGCCAGGTGGCGTTCTGCAGGTACCAGGAAACCATACTCAATGATCAGCATGACACCCCCAAACAATAATGCCCAGGCAATGATCCCATGGACAGCATACTGGTCAAAACTATTTTTGATCATATAACCAACCCCTCTAACTGCACCAAAAACTTCCACCAGGGTACAGATCTTCCAAGCTATCGCAAAACTATTGCGGACTGCTGCAAGAACAAATGGCAGCAGGGAAGGTAAAATCACCTGACGGACCACCTTGCCTCGACCGATCTTATATGAGTTGCTCATATCAATCAGATCTTTATCAAGTGCTTTCACACCTTCTCTAACATTCACCACAACAAAAGGAAAAGATCCTGCAATTATGGCGGTCACTGGAGCCAATATACTGATACCGAAGAACATTACACAAACCAACGCATATATAAGACCTGGCAAAGCCAGACACAAAATGACTATGGCGCTAAAAAATTGATCCCAAGTTTTTCGACTCCCCATCAATATTCCTATGATGGTACCAATGAGCATAGCCAGTGAAAAACCGATCAGGATCCTTACCATACTTGCGGCGAGTTGTTCGAAAAACACCCCACTTTCAAGGATCTTCCACATAGACATGCCCACCTTTAAAGGCGTGGGCATCAATCTACTCTGCCTAAAGATCGCATATGAATTCCAAAGGGTAAGGACAACAATTAAGAAAAGCCAACGCGGGCTGAGAAAGAACTGTTTCAGGAACAGGACCAGTTTTCTGCCACGTGTTGAACTTGGAATTTGCGAAGAATTAATAGTAGTTGCTGTCATATTTGCAAAACCTCTTCCTGTAGGTCATCAAACTATTATCTTGGACTCGAGGGTCCTTGGTATTTCCAGAACCCTCGAGTCTTCAGCTAATGAGATAAGGATGGGCCAGAATTATCGTAGTTATTTGGGAGGTTCTACAACTACAAAGTCCGGATTGGGCATGTCCGCAGGCATAAAGCCCTGGGCACGCATCAGGTCAAAAATGGGCAATTCTTTGTCGATCCAGGTTTGATCCATGTAAACACTATCGACAAACCAGTCATGGTCAGTCAACCATTTTTCCATGGCGGCAACATCAGCATCAAAGGTGGGGGATTCAGGATCGATACCCCAATCTTCCGGATAGAGGATGATGAAATCGTGACGGTTTGCTTTCCAAGCATCAATACCGGCCTGCCAGAGGGCCAGGAAGAATTCAACCGCTTTCGGGTTGGCATCGTACCACTCTTTGGTGGCAAGGAAAATATTACCGGGAACACCCTTGTGGGTCTGGTCGGGATCGAGGTAATCACGATAATATTCCCAAGTGCTACCTTCGTCATACAGAGGACGCACGGTGCCGGCCTCAATTTCAGGAAGGAGGGCTTCAGGAATGATGACGCCTGCTTCGATCTCACCTTCACGCAACAATTGACCATTGACCATATGATCATTGATCTGCAGATCAAATTGATCGGTACCAACACGGAAATCCACACCTTCGGTCTTGCTGAGCATCACACCCCAGATCATGGTAGATGAAAGCGGACCTGGAACACCAATCTTTTTGCCTAGAAGATCTTTAATTGAATGGTAAGGTGAATCGGTCCTTACAAAGATCGGCACACGCCCCAGGTTGTAGATACCGAAAACGACATAATCCTGGCCACTTTCTGCAACCAGGGCAGGAACTTCGTAATCGCCGGTTGAGGCGATATCGGCATGACCGCCACCAAAGAATGCGGCTTCATCCCAGGTGGAAATAGTCTGCAGCCGCATGTTGTATTTTTCTTCATAGGTTGCAACAATGCCGGTGTCTGTCATGTATTTCATCACAGGATCTGGCGCAAAAACAAAACGCACCACCTGGGCTGGTTCCTGAGCCGCTGGTGCTGCGTTACCGCATGCGGATAAAACAAAAGATACCGCAAGCAAAACACTAAAAATGGTATAAAGTTTTGAACGGACTGACATAGTTTCCTCCAATTGGCGAATTAGAAAAGATTTTTATGTTGCGAACCGTCTTAAAAACTCCAAATCGAAAATTTGTATGCAGCTTTTTGATAAAAACCTAGTAGTAAAACTTTGCCCGGGAAACTATCACAACGAAGAAAAAAATTGAACCGGAGTCTTTATCAATATCGCAAAGTTGCAGGTTTTAGCATGAGTTCATATTTGTCAGAAATCCTCCTCCTCCCCAAATTGAAGTTTTATTGTATATTGTATACATTATACAGTATATTGTATTCATAACTAAGGGTTTGTCAAGACTAAATCTCCGAGCCAGGAGGAAGTTCTCAAGGTCAAATTCTCTTAAAGCCTTTCTCCATACTCTAGCCAAAGGTATGCGAGACTTCACTCCGCCCATGTGGGGAGTAAAAAGAGATTTTCTGAAATTAATATAATTAATTGAAGGAGTCAGTATGGGTAAATTATCCAACCTTACAGCGATCATTACAGGGGGAACATCCGGAATAGGCAAAGCCACAGCACAATTGTTTGCCCATGAATGCGCCAATGTTGTCATCACCGGGCGACGCTCAAACCTGGGAAAGTCCCTGGCTGACCAGATCAATAGTGCGGGAGGCAATTGTTTATTTATTCAGGCAGACCACACAAAGCCCAAAGATTGTGAGATGACCATCCAGCAAACCATGGAACGATTTGGCAGCATCGGCATCCTTTTTAACAACGCAGGGATCGTCACCCAGGGCAATGCTGAAACCACAACCGAACAAGATTGGGTTAGAACATGGGAGATCAATGTTACTGCTGTATGGCGCATGTCCAGGCTTGCCATACCGATCATGAGGCAATCTGGGAAGGGTGTAATTGTCAATAATGGATCCGACCTCTCTGTGGTGGGGGCAAAAGGATTCTTACCATATGCGACCAGCAAAGGAGCTGTCGCCATGATGACGAAAAGCATGGCTCTCGATCATGCTTCTGAAAATATCAGGGTGAACGCGGTGTGCCCGGGGGATACCTTTGTGGAACGCTGGCTTGAAAAAGGTTTTTACGAAAATGGATCACCAGCCACACTGGAACAAGCACTGGAAAGATCCGCTTCCTACCTGCCAATGGGCAGGTATGCACTTGCAGAAGAAGTGGCAAAAGTAGTATTATTTCTGGCTAGTGACGATTCTTCCTTTATTACCGGCCATACCTTGATGGTGGATGGCGGGAAAACGGCAGCCTGACATGGAACTTAAACAACAACTTTCTACAATCATTCCCGAGCAACGAATTCTGACCAAACCGATCGAGCGTTACGCGTATGCCAATGATGCATCCATCTATCGACTCATTCCACAGGCAATCATACACCCTACCAGCTTGGATGAGATCCAATCGCTGTTCCGTTTCTCCCAGGAGAATCATATTCCATTGACCTTCCGGGCAGCGGGAACAAGCCTGTCCGGGCAGTCCATTTCGGATGGGCTGCTGGTGGTGCTGTCACGCAATTGGGGCAACGCCAGCGTTGAAAAGGATGGACTTATGATTCGGTCCCAACCCGGTGTCGTTGGAGGACAGCTCAACGCCATGCTCAAGCCCTACGGGCGGCGTATCGGTCCGGAACCGGCCTCCATTGATGCCGCCATGCTGGGGGGTATTTTAGCCAATAATTCAAGCGGCATGTCCGGAGGGGTGGCGGAAAATTCTTACCACACCCTGCAATCCCTGAAACTGGTATTACCCAATGGTTTTGTGCTGGATACTGCTGCCCCGGATGCCCAGACCCAATTCCAGGAAGGCGCTCCCGAGATTGCCAATGGCTTGCTTGACCTGCGCAGCAGGTTGATGGCGGATAAAGCCCTGGCTGAGAGAGTAAGAAAACGCTACCTGATGAAAAATACAGATGGTTACTCGTTGAACGCCTTACTGGATTTTGACAACCCGGTGGACATCCTGAGCCATTTGATGATAGGATCGGAGGGGACCCTGGGCTTTATTGCCGAAGCTGTCCTGCAAACAATACCCGACCCGCTTTATAAATATACCGGCCAGCTTTACTTCAAGAACCTGCAGAATGCAGCCAATGCCATTGCTCCATTACGAGATTCCGGAGCGCATGCCCTTGAATTGATGGATCGTAATTGCATGCGCCTTGTGGAGAACCTGCCGGGAGCACCCGCTTTATTGAAAGATCTGCCGGAAGATGCTGCAGCCATCCTGGTGGAATACCAGGCCAGCAGCGAGGAAGAGATGGAGAATGTCCGTCATCGATCCGCTGAGACCCTGCGATCCCTGAACCTTTTGTACACCCAGGAATTCAGCGGTGATCCGGTCATCCGGGCCGAATTATGGAAATTACGCAAAGGACTCTTCCCCACCATGGGAGCCAACCGAGCCAGGGGTACCATCATGATGGTGGAAGACTTAGTCTTCCCGGTTGATAGGCTGGCAGAAGCAGCCACTGACCTGCAGAACCGTCTGAAGACCTTCGGGTATAACGATGCCGTCATCTTCGGCCATGCCAAGGACGGCACTCTGCATTTCAATTTCTGTTGCCGGCTGCAGACCCCCGAAGAGATCCAGCAAATGGAACATTTCATGGATGATGTTCTCGGGCTGCTCAGAGAAAAATATGATGGCAGCCTAAAAGGAGAACATGGGACAGGGCGAGCTGTTAGCCCCTACCTTGAAGCCGAATGGGGAAGCAATGGTTATGCTTTGATAAGGGATATAAAACATCTTTTTGACCCGAGTGGACTGCTTAATCCGGGTGTGATCATTAATGACAATCCCCGCTCGCATGTCATGAATATCAAGGATATCCCCACTATAGAAGAGGAAGTGGACAAGTGCATAGAATGCGGATTGTGCGAACCCCATTGTCCCAGCCGACGCCTGACCCTGACCCCACGCCAGCGCATCCTGGTACGCAGGGAGATTGCACGCCAGAAAGCAACCGGAAAAGAAACCGCCCTGTTAACTTCACTCCTTGATGATTTTAATTATTTTGGCCTGGAAACTTGCGCAGTGGATGGATTGTGCGCGACAGCCTGCCCGGTGGGGATCAACACCGGCGACCTGACCAAGCACTTGCGCGCCGGACTTGTAAGCCCGGGTGGAGAGAAATCTGCCGTGTTGGTTTCCGATCACTTTGCCAGAGTGGAAAAAGCGCTTGGGTTTTTGGTCCGCCTGGCGCATGCTGCCCAATCCATAATCGGTGTAAAGGTGATTACCGGGATGACCCGCCTGGGAGAAAAACTGAGCGGAAGGACACTACCAAAGTGGAATGCTGCTGTGCCATATGTGCCATCTCATCTGCCAGAAACCCGCAAAGAAACAGCCGAATATGTCTACTTTCCATCATGCATTTCAAGACAACTGGGTGTACCCCAAGCAGGCATGCCTTCCCTGGCAGAGACGATGGTCACCGTTGCGGGAAGAGCTGGTGTTTCCCTATGGATCCCGGAGGATGTGGAAGGCAATTGCTGCGGTATGCCATTCGGTTCCAAGGGATTTACACAGGCCAACAAAGTTACCCGCCAGCGAACATTGGAACGCTTCTGGGAGTGGAGCGGGCATGGGCGGCTCCCGATCGTGATCGACACCACCTCGTGCACTTATACGTTGCGGCAGTATAAAACAGACCCGGATGCATTAACCAAGAGTGAACGGGAGATCTTTGAAAAGATAACCTTACTAGATGGGTTGGATCTGATGCACGATTTTCTTCTACCCTCTTTGAAGGTCCAACCTGTGGTCGAAACGGTCGTCCTGCATCCCAACTGCTCGGCACGCAAGATGAATCTGCAGAGCAAGATGGCGGCCATCGCCAAGCGATGCGCAAAAGAGGTAACGGTTCCCTTCCACCTGGATTGTTGTGGTTTTGCCGGGGACCGCGGCCTGTTGTTCCCTGAATTGACCAATTCAGCCACCTCCCTTGAGAGTGCGGAGGTCAAGGCGAGAGCGTATGATGGCTATTATTCATCCAATATCACCTGTGAGATGGGAATGTCGCTTGCCACGCAACAGAATTATCATTCCATCATTTATCTGCTCGAAAAAGCTTCTCGTTAAGCGGATCTGATCTTGACCAACACAATTTACACTCAAGTTGTATAAGGAAACGAGCCACTGTCTTCTGATTGCATATGTAACCTTGCTTTTTCAGTTGTACATATACTTTTTTGCTGCAATAAGCCCCTCAACTCGTGCTGTGAATTCGGCGGATGTGGTCAATCCGTGCCTGGTTGATCTGATCCCACTGGCTGGGTTTACGGTTCTTCAAGGCGTAAAAACCACTTCGGATCACTCTCAGTAAGGCACAGATTCAACTTACTGGTTACTTATTCTTGTGCTTCTCGATGATACAAAATTTCATCTGCCCTTCTTCAAGGACATCGCGAGTTTTTTTAGGATCTCTTAATCTTCTATCAATAAGGCGTTTTCTCGTTTCAATTGCCGAATGCGTGCTTCTGTGTTGGTAATTCACCCATGCCCATTATTTATAATGGATCGTTATTCCTTGTTCGATGGTTCTTTAAGATTGTAGTAGATCCAAAACCTGATTTGGATTGATTGATAGAGCTTGCCTAGTTCCAAATTGAATAAATAATGACATTCGAATATTCATCCAAGTGATTCAAAAGAACTAACCTCGAAATATTACGGGACCATTCAAACTTAATAATTTTGGTTTTGGTATTCATTGGGTTGTTTTGAGGTGACTGTAACAAAAAGAGCCTTTCGAATTGGAGGCTCTCTTTGCACTAAAATGTGGTTGAAACAATCATATACCGCCATATAAAGGTGACCGACCGCGGGCTCGAACCGCGAACCAATTGATTAAGAGTCAACTGCTCTACCATTGAGCTAGTCGGCCATTGCGGGGGGTATTATACCCCGCAAAGAGCAGGGGTGTCAATAAGAGAGGCTTACGCTAGCCAGAAAGTGACCAAAAAGGTATATAATTTTATTATACTTTTAAGTTTCAATTGGATCTCAATCGGGATCAATGAAACGATCTTAGTTATAAGCTTGTTCGATCTCTTATTGTATGAATCGGACCACATGGACTAGGATTTTTTTATTCCCCCACTCAACCCTGCGCCTTGTTTCATTTGAGCAGCCTCCCGGGCCAGACGTTCAGCATCCGCAACCGTACAGACATCTGGATTGCCTTGACCATAGAATTTGAACCATAGAGCTGATAGGCTTGTCAGGAACGGACCCCGGACGGCGGTAAAACGATGGCCGTGAGTCTCTTTCGTCGGTAGTGATTGGGAACCAAACAGGATCCAGTCGTCTAGGGGACGTCTACCCCGGAAGTAAGGCATGGCAGCCTTCTAGATGGGTGAGAGTAGCCTCGTCATCCCTTGGCGAGCTTAGGATAAGGTTTTTTCTGTGCATAGTTCCTCCTTGGGTGGAATTCTGTGGATGACACTCTTGCGTTGAGAATGCTGACCGAGTGATTACAAGCCGAAGTCAGAGACCGAAGACTGCTCACAATGCAGAGCAACACAAGAGAAAACCGGATTTTCAACCGTCTTCCTCGTACGCTGCTCTCAAATAAATTGCATCTATTGGTTATGAGACTTCCTTCTGAACAATTTGTGACTATTCTGGGAGAACGTAAAGAAAACAATGTGAACTTACATGAGAGGAGATGTTATGAAAAAATCTGCATTCTTTGTTTTATGGCTGGCTTTGTTCCTGATTGGTTGCGCTGCTCCGCAAGGTCCAGCGCCGACTGAGACTCCTTCAAGAACTCCAGATCCGTATGCAAGACTACCAACATCAATCACTATCACAGAGGCATCTTTGTTTTCAGGACCTGGGAATACAGGCTACGAAGTGACGGCCACGCTACCCGCCGGGGAGGCAGTCGCCCTGATGGGGATTTATGGAGACTTTGTTCAGGTTCATCTTGCAAACAGCCAGCAAGTGGGCTTTATCTGGAAAGATATGGTTGAGGAAATGCCTTCAAATCTCCAGGTTCTGGCAGTCAATGATGTGCCCTGGATTGAAGAAGACTTTGTCTACAGAAACTGCATGGGGCCGTTCACGAGCATCAATACGGATGGCACAACTGTCATCAATGATTACTCTCCTGGCCCAGGAGGCTACCAATTGGAAGGTGCGCCAATCCAACTCGGAAGCCAGACTCAATTGACCATCGCAATGGAAACGAACAACGGGAAAACTGCTTGGATCGAGATGGCCGACGTACCGTTCCGCTCCTACGGCGAATGGTATCTGGGTTACCGAAGAGTGACCATTTTTAAAGGTTATAACGGGTATGAGGGATATTCCATCGAGTTCCGCGATGGTTTGAAGCCGGATGCAATTACCATCCCTTTGACCAAGCTTGGAGATGTTCCCTTCCACCTGATATTTATAGACCCGTTCGGGAGGAAAATACAAATCACAGATCTGGTAGGAAACATCAAATATGAATTCACGATACCTGGAATAGACTACGAAGGAACTTCGCTATCGCTGCCCGATGGTTTTTTCCCCGAACAGACCCTGTATCTGAGTTGTGCATCGGATGGACCTACATCTGTCAGCTTCTCTGAGCACACCATGTCCCGTGCACCTGCCGGGGTGTGGGAAGAGACAGAAGACCCACCGCCAAGTCTTCTGACACTTGCGCGGCAGCATGATATCGACATCATCCTCCCCAGTGTGGATTGGAATTTTGGGGATCAACGCTATGCCACAATCGTTCGCCAGCAGTCCAGCATGGAATACCTTGTGGCGGAGGTCAGCGCCCCTAATTTCTGGCTTGGAAAAGATAACTACAATTTCGACTACCTCGACCACCTGACCGATTTCATCTTACAGGATGGCCGCAAGATCATGGCAACCATTGTGTATGGCCCGGCACCGGAATTGGTTCCTGAAGACATTCGGAATGGGTCCTTCACCCAGGATGAATACCGAGAGATCCTCCATGACTATGTAAGCACCGTCACATGCAGGTACAAGGATAAAGTTTCCATTTGGATGATTGCCAACGAATCGGTGGGAGCACGGGTGATTAATGCGTATGATTTCTGGGCTGACAAAGTCGGGTGGAATTATGTTGATTTGGCCTTTCAATGGGCGCGAGGGTGTGATCCGGATGGTATCCTGTTATTGAACGATACCCAGAACGAAAATCGGAGTGATCCAAATACCACCCTTTACGCCGACTCCATGCTGGCAACAATTAGAGACATGAAAGCTCGAGGCATTCCTCTAGATGCCGTTGGCATCCAGGGCCATTTCTTTGAGCCGTGGGAAAGTATGGTTCCGCCCACAAAGGATGGCGTGATCTGGACTATGCAGGGATATGCTGAACTTGGCGTAGATGTGTACATAACCGAATTGGATGTGAACTTATCGCGTGTGGAAGGGTCCCATGATGAAAAATGGGGCTATCAAGCCCAGATATACAAGATCATGATGGATGCCTGCCTTGAGTCTGGAGTATGTAAAGGCTTTGGCGTATTTGGGATCGATGATCCCCACTGCTGGGGAATTTGTTTTCCGGATTTCGGCTGTCCGCCTGAAGTTCTTCCGGAGGCACTCTGGTTCGATGCCGATTTCAAACCCAAGCCGGCCTTTTATGCGGTGATGGAGAGCTTACAGGAACACTGATTGGGAGTAATTGAACATCCCAAGAAAAACTATCGGAGAAAGCTCATTAGTGAATAGGTAAAAAAGAAAGGCAAGGGAAGTGCAGGGGCGGATTGCTCCACCCCTGCGACGCTTATGGAGACCGGTATTGGTACGAGAATTCTGTTTCCAGCGCCTGCGTATCGCCGATGTTGAGCCGGCAGCGTACTTGAAGGAGCGCATCTCCGAAGGAAAATGAGCCGACAGGCAGGTTCAGCCTGCCATCCATGGCTCCCAGGTCATGCCTGGATTGTTCGAACTCATTTTCCCACTTGCGCAGAGGGATGAAGTCGCACTCGATTTCGGCGAAATCAATCGCCTGGCGTAGCAATTCGATAGTGAAGGCAAAATCGAAGATGGTCATATCTGCCTCGCTCAGAAATCTTCCGGAAAACCGACCGTAACCCCCATGCTTGTGGCATCAACCAGTTCGCCCTCGTCGCCGAAACCGCAGACGACCCGCAGGCGGAGTCGGAGTTCTGTGGCTGCCCGCTCTTGGCTTCTGCTTCCTGCAGGACGACTGTGAAGTTCACTGCCTCCGCGCCGCGGTCGGCGAGCTTGATATTGAACACCGCGCACCGAGGCCAGTTCAGCAACGTTCGCATAATAGATGCACTAAACATCACCGCTGAAACGAGCCAGGATGCCTTCAACGATTTCAATGTGTTGCGCCCCACCGACCACGGAAACCAGGAGTTCAGCCAGGCTGCAGGCAGTAAAGTTCGAAGTGACCCGGTAGGAGGACTGGACTCGAAGAGGTACCTTTTTCAGTTTCGTGTTAGGGTATGAAGGGGGATAAATCAGTAGGATTTCCATCATCTGTCCCCTGTTTGGGGGGAAATGCGTTTTCTGTTACCGATCCGGGTTGTAACCTTCCGGCCAGGGATCCGACTTGGTTTAGATCTCATCCCGCTTCAAGCCCGGGTAATTCGCCCTGCCGTCCACAGCGTACACGGTGGAAATAGCCAGGGATTCTCTGCAGGGCTTTGTGAAGGATTTCTATACGGACGAGCCATTAGCGGGCTTTACCGCCTTAGGTGCAAGGCCAACCAGAGTCACGGTTCTTGCTTCTGAGCGATGGGATGAAGTGCGCTTCTGCTTCGCATATTACGCAAGGTTCTTGTGCCAGCGGGTAATAGCCCAGGGGTACATCAGGGACGCGTTCGCCCCCAGCTCGCAAATACTCTGCCCCAGCTTGGACTGCTGGGCTTTCTGCACCAGTTCCCTAAGTGTAGCTACCGTCTTTATCGACATGATGATGCCTGGAAGGGAACAGTTGAAATTAATAATTAACAGATGATAATGAATTTAGTTTATCCAAACGGTGTATCCCAATGATTTGGCGGACCGTACCAGTCAGGCCGCGAACCACAAGACTGTCTGTCCGAGCTCCATGCCGCGTGTATTTTACACTTTCCAGCAATTCGCCATCCGTGATGCCCGTGGCAGCAAAGAAAACATCTTCCGAAGAGACCAGATCCTGCATGGTCAAGACTTTATCGAAATCATAGCCCACCTTCTGACCGTTCTTCAATTCATCTTCATTTCGGGCAAATAATTTTCCCATGATCTCTCCACCCATTGCTCTGAGTGCACAGGCAGCCAGCACACCCTCAGGCGTGCCTCCAATCCCCAGTAGAACGTCAATTCCAGCATCTGGCCAGGCTGTCATCAGGGCACCGGCAACATCCCCATCCGGGATCTGGCGGATGCGGGTACCACAACGCCGGACTTCAGCAATAAGCTCAGCGTGACGCGGTCTGTCAAGAATGACAGCAGTAAGATCCTCAACAGATTTTCCTGTTGCATGTGCAATCGCCTTTAAATTATCTTCCACAGGGGCATCAATGTCAATTTTTCCGCGGGCTTCCGGACCGACAGCAATTTTATTCATATATACAAAGGGACCCGGGTCGAACATGGTGCCACGAGGCGCCAGTGCAACTGTGGAGATCGAGTTTAAATTACCAAAAGCCAGTGGACGAGTGCCATCGATCGGGTCCACTGCAATATCCATTTCAGGTCCAAAACCAGTTCCAACCCGCTCCCCATTAAAAAGCATAGGAGCGTTATCCTTCTCCCCTTCTCCTATGATAACGATGGCATTCATCTGGATGGTATTGAGAACCAAACGCATGGCACCTACTGCCGCGGCATCAGCTGCCTCTTTGTTACCCCTCCCCATAAATCGCCCAGATGCGAGTGCAGCAGCCTCGGTAACACGAACCAATTCAAGAGCCAGGTTACGAGTAGGTTCAAAATCCATTTTGTTCCTCCCAATACAAACTATCTTCCTGCTTCATAAAGCTGCGGGGGATCGGAAGTTGAAGGACAGGTTCGTTCAGTATCAATTCCCGATCACTCTAAAGATTAGAAATGATCGATTAAAGGAACACCCAACTTATCAAGAAATATCCGATCGCAGCAGCCCATAACCATGAATCAATACGATCCAGGAAACCACCATGTCCCGGGATGATGTTACTTGAATCTTTCACCCCCGCCTGGCGTTTCAACATACTTTCTCCCAGGTCTCCCAGCGTGGTGAACACAGACATCACCAGACCCAATATACCACCCTGCCACCAGGTCACCTGGAGACCGGCCTGGGTATGAAAGAGGACAGCCAAGCCTACCATGGATAAAGTGCCCAGGATCACGCCAGCCCAATAGCCTTCCCAGGATTTTTTGGGGCTAAGCCGTGGGCTGAGCTTATGCCGCCCAAAGCGGGAGCCGATGAAAAATGCTGCCGAATCAGCAACCCAGACTGAGCCGAGGGTCAGCAACAGCCACCACAATCCTTCAGGCAGGGAACGCAGGTCCAAAAGGTAAGCACCCACCCAACCCAGATACACAATTCCACAGATGGTAAGAGCGAAATCGGTTGCGGCTTTATCCCGACCGCGCTCAAAAGCAAACAGGTGGACGGTCATTCCAAGCAAGATCAAAAAGGTCAACAAGGTACTGGAGAAATCGGGCAGGTAGCTACGAAAGATCAATATCAAAAAAACTCCGCCCACAGTTACGATCATGGACGGTTCAAAATTTGCAATCCGAAAAATCTTGACATATTCCCAGGAAGCCATAACCAGGAAAAATCCTATCAAGAAAATATAAAATATTCCCCCAAAAACGATGGCTGGTATCCCGATAGCGGCCATGACAAGAGAAGCAATCACACGTTTCATCAGCATTTAAGATAATTCCTATGATTTTCGAGATAGACTTCCAAAGCGGCGATCCCTTTGTGCATAGGCATCCAGCGCCTTGCGATAATTTTCCCTGTCAAAATCCGGCCAAAGAGTGGGAGTAACATACCACTCGGAATAGGCAGATTGCCAGATCAGGAAATTCGAGACACGCAACTCCCCCGAAGTGCGAATGATCAGATCCGGGTCAGGAGTGCCATTGGTGAACAAATACTCATCTACCAGGGCGATATCAACATCTTCAGGTTTTACCCCAGCTCGAATCATTTTTTGGATGGCACAAACAATTTCGTCCCGCCCTCCATAGTTAAAAGCAACATTGAGGATTAATTTATTGTTATTTTTCGTCAACTCTATGGCGCTGAGTACTTTTTTATGTAATTTGGAACCAAGGCGTTCCAGGTGACCTATATGACGAAGTTGAACGCCCTCCTGATGCAATTCTTTTAATTCCTTGTCGATCACATCTTCCAGGATCATCATCAAGCCCTGAACCTCATCTTTGGGGCGCCCCCAATTCTCCGTGGAAAACGCATAAATGGTTAGATATTTTATTCCGAACTCCACGCTGGCAGTGATGATCCGGCGAAGATTCTCTGTGCCTGCCCTGTGTCCCGCCAATCGAGGTAACCCGCGGGATTGTGCCCAGCGGCCATTGCCATCCATGATGATTGCAACATGATTTGGGGTTTTAGACCCGGAATTGGAATTGGTATCAACCATATGATGCCTAGACTTCCATAATCTCCTGTTCTTTGGTCAAGCCAGTTTTCCGAATGGTTTCGATAAACCGGTCTGTTACTTTCTGCAATTCTTCTTCCCCTCGTTCCAGATCATCTTTGGATATCAATTTTTCTTTTTCAAACTCACGCATATCAGATAGTTGGTCGCGCCGGATATTCCTGACAGCGATCCGGGCATCTTCCAAACGATTGTTAACATGTTTGACCAAGTCGCGACGCCGATCTTCCGTCAGTGGAGGCAGATTCAACCGAATGGATTTCCCGTCGTTATTGGGGGTTAATCCCAGGTCAGATGAAAGGATCGCCTTTTCGATCGTCCGGACGGTAGTGGGATCAAAAGGGCGAATAAGCAGGCATCGAGGCTCCGGAACACTGATGGTCGCGAGTTGAAGCAGGGGGGTTGGTGCTCCAAAATAATCCACCGGCAAGCGTTCAATCAAGGCCGGGCTGGCCCGACCCGTCCGAATTACGGACAAATCTTCCTCCAGACTCACGATCGCAGATTGCATGCGGATGTCCGTTTCTCTAAGGATGTCTTTGATCATAATGACCTCCTGGCTGATATGGTCTTGCAATTATCTGCTTAAGGATACCCCAAAATACAAAAATACGCCACCTGACCGGCAGGGTGTAACCGAAACCTTTCAGATCACCCATCTACTCTACCAGGTGATCGCAAATTAAGACTTAAATAACAACCTTATTAAATCGCTATAAATTGTATTAGCAACATGATGTAGTATGGCGTTAAACATCTCTCAAAAAATATCAAGAAACTATCAGATATTTTTAATCTTTATTGGTTTTAGCTTTGGTTACGCACTTACCAGTGTACCCACCTTTTCTCCCACCAAGGCATTTTCAAGCGCATCTGGATCCCAGAGATTAAGTACCAGGATAGGCAGATTATTTTCCATACAGAGTGTGACCGCAGTTGTATCCATGACTGCAAGGCGACGATTTACAACATCGATATAAGTTAAATGGTCAAATTTTTTGGCATGGGAGTTTTGGTTCGGGTCGGAATCATAGACGCCATCCACTTTGGTAGCTTTGATCAGCACCTCCGCTCCTATCTCCATGGCTCGCAATGCTGCTGCGGTATCTGTGGAGAAATAGGGGTTCCCGGTCCCTGCACTCAAGATGACGACTCGCCCTTTTTCCAGATGGCGGATGGCACGTCTGCGGATGTAAGGCTCAGCCACCGAACGCATCTCAACAGCCGACTGAACACGTGTCATCACTCCCTGTCTTTCAAGGGCATCCATCAAAGCCAGGGCATTCATGACAGTTCCCAACATACCCATATAATCTGCCGTAGCTCGATCCATGCCACGCTCCAAACCTTGTTTGCCACGCCAGAGATTTCCAGCTCCGATGACAATTGCAACTTCCACCCCCATTTTATGTACAATTTGAATTCGACGGGCGATCGACTCAGCCTGCAAGGGATCTATCCCGCGCCCATCTTCTCCTGCCAAGGATTCACCACTGAGTTTGAGCAAGATGCGTTTGTAATTTAAGGTTGCCATTGGGTCTCCTTTGTTGGTAAGAAAAAGACCAACCAAGAGGTTGGTCTTTTTCTATTAGTCGTCTTTGCGCTCACCTAATTCCCAGCGTTGAAATCGACGAATCACGATATTCTCGCCGAGGCTGCCGATATTTTGATGCAACATTTTTTCAATCGTCAGGCTTTCATCACGAATATAAGCTTGCCGGAGCAGGCAAACCTCATCTTTGAATTTTTCCAGTCGGCCAGCAGCGATCTTTTCAAGCATATTTTCGGGTTTGCCTTCTTCGCGAGCGCGGGCACTTGCAATTTCAGTCTCGTGCTTAAGAACACTGGCGGGAATCTCTGTTTCCGAGATATATTTTGGAGCAGAAGCAGCGATCTGAAGAGCCAACTCGTGGGCAAATTGCCGGAAACCTTCGGATCTCCCAACAAAATCGGTCTCACAGTTCACTTCGACCATAACTCCAACACGACCATTACCATGTGAATACAGCTCAACGACACCTTGCGAAGCTTCCCTATCAGCCCGCTTGGCTGCAGTTGCCATGCCTTTCTCACGCAGAAAATCAACAGCCTTCTGATAATCTCCATCCGATTCTGTTAAAGCTTTTCGGCAATCCAGAATACCGGCACCCGTGGCGCTGCGTAATTCTTTGATCATTTCAGTGGTTATTTCCATACCAATTCCTCAAATCATTATAAATTCAGTGCATCCAATTGTATATCCTGGATACAAAAATCCATTCTTTATTTTACTGATTTCTCTTCATCGACGTCGCTGGTGGTTGCATCTTCTTCAGCAGCTTGCTCTTCATCCTCGGTGTCCATTTCATCGGTTTCTTCTTCTTCGTTGACATCCTGTACACCTAATTTTGCCAGGGTCGCTTCTCCCAACAGATCATCATCGTTCATATCTTCGTCCATATCCAAGATGCGGGATACTTTCTTTTCTGAGGTAGCCTTGCTGGGATCACTCTGGGCATCGCGCTCATTCTGATCATCTTTACGCATGGCAATGCCTTCCAGGACGGCATCAGCCATTTTTCCCACCAGCAACTTAATGGCGCGAATTGCATCATCATTGGAAGGAATTACATAATCAATTGATGTTGGATCACAGTTTGTGTCCACCAGGGCTACGATGGGGATATTCAACAGGTTGGCCTCATGAACTGCAGCCACTTCACGGCTGACATCCACAATATAGATAAGATCTGGCGGGCGTTTCATGTTTCGAACACCGGACAGTCGCAGCTGCAAACGGTCAATACTGCGCTGGACCAACAAACCTTCTTTTTTGGTCAATCGGTTTACTTCACCGCTGGAGATCAATTTTTCCAGATTGTCCATCTCCATGATACGCTGGTGCATGGTGCTCCAGTTTGTCAATAAACCCCCCAACCAGCGTTCAGTGACATAAGGCATACCACATCGAATGGCTTCTTCGCGAATGGTTTCCTGAGCCTGGCGTTTTGTGCCGACAAACAAAATCACGCCGCCTTCCGCTACTTTATTGCGGATGACATTAAAGGCATTGTTGAGTGATTTAACTGTCTGTTGGAGGTCAATAATATGGATGCCGTTGCGCTCGGTGAAAATGTACGGCTTCATACGGGGATCCCACTTGTTGGTTCGGTGACCGAAATGAACACCGCTCTCAAGCAGGGCTTTCATGGATACAACTGCCATTGGAACTACTCCTATGCGTTTACCCTCCGTCTCCTTCAACCCAGCCGGGGCTGCGTTCGATACGATCCGCAGCACGCTCCGGCAAGTCCAAAGACGTGTGGATTTGGGACATATATTGCCTGCCCCGGGCAAGATGTGCCTCACCCAAAATGTATATCATTATGAGTTAAGCGGGAGGTAGTATACCACATTTTTGCATACTGCAGAATAAATGTCAACCAATAAATGTCAACCATAAATGTCAAGAGAGTGTTGAAAAACAAGTGACAATTGACTGATTAAACGAATTGTGATTCAATAGGAATCACATGAAGAGCAGGAGATAAAAATGGGTCAGAAAAACTTTGTTGAAACAGGCAAATCATCTT